>RCUM01000229.1_pt1 | contig 38938 bp, 36 predicted proteins | sample 2166141 | NCBI WGS metagenome assembly RCUM01 (sample SAMN09932756, study PRJNA488358) | compost metagenome | isolation source: compost soil in crotonic acid-enriched | place: Germany: Experimental Botanical Garden
GAGTAAATGTCTATTGAATGCAGTCATCATAAGATAAATTATTAAATAGGTAAAACAGTTTGTTTTTATAATTAAGATCGAATTATTAGATTAAAACTCATTTATCTTATCTTTGATCAGTGATGTCGTGTTTTAAAACAAAATAAAGGCAAAATGAATACAAACCCTAAAAGCCTCAATTCAGGCTTTTAGGGTTGATGATCAAGGTATAAGACGCTGCTCTACTCTTAAAGCTCGACCTTTTAAGTGCTGTGCTAAAAGAAATAAAATCAAACTCATAACCGCAGATACAATCAGTACTGCAATAATCAATATTTTAACAAAGGCACTCATTTGTGCTGCCTGATCTACTTGACGTGACACGCTTTCAGCCATTGGTGTTAAAGTCTTGCCATAAAGCTGATGCTGCATCGTCCATAATTGTTCAGGTTTAAAACCATATTCAATAAAATGCGGATCTGATTTTTCCGCTTTAACCAAAGCTAAAACCTGAGGAATTGCGGCATCTTTATCGACAGGCTTATGCAATAACGCAGTTTGCGCCAGTAAATAAGCCTTCACTGGCTCATCTAAATCAGCTTGCTGTAAATATTGGGCCAGCTGAGTTTGCTGAATATTCTTATCGTATTGAATCGCTTTGGCATAGGCATCATTTTCATCATGCTTTAAGTCATATTGTAGATAAGTCAGTCCTGACCACAACACTATAAATGCAATCAACCAGCCGACAAATTTCAAAATAAAAGACTGAAAACGAAAATAAAAAAAACGGATTTTTTTCAAAAAATGAATGACAAAAAATGCCCCTACAAAAGAGACAAACAGCTTCAGGATGAGCCAACCAAACCATGACAGCAAACTGGTAAAATAATCTGAATGCTGCCCCAATGCCGCAAGATGGCTATCTATACTGATGGGCATATGCAATTGTTTAAGTTCAGTGGTCACACCAAAAAAGCTATAGACAAAATCATGTTGTAAAAATAATGCCACGACAGAAGCAAGAAAAACAGTTGTACTACTAATGCACAATAACATCACATTGCGTTGGCGTTTTTTCAACGCCACGACACCCGATTCAATCTGTTGTGGATTCACAGCATATTCATCTAAGGGAGGCAAATACTTTCTCCTAAAATGTAAGTCATCAATTTAAGAGCGATCCTCATGTTTATTGCTCCCACCTGCATTTGATTCTAAAACCAAATGATTCAAATTATTCTGCAAAGCACGTAAACGTGTGGTTGCTTCTGCACGTTTCTGCATACCTTCTTTTTGCACTTGAAGCACATCATTCACTGTTTTAATGAGGGTGTTTTGCACATGTTCAAGCGTTTCAATATCAATCACCGAACGCTGATTGGCTTTGGCGGTATCTACAGAGTTTTGATGTAATAAGTCTGCGTTACGGCGCAACAGATCATTGGTCGCATCATCAATACTATTCGCCAGTTGGACACTATTTTTCTGCTCATGCAAAGAAATGGCCAAGCTAATTTGGTTTTTCCATGCAGGCAACGTAATGTTCTTAATGGCGTAAAATTTATCCACCAACATTAAATTATTGGATTGAATAATGCGAATCATGGGTAAAGTTTGCATCGCCGATTGCTGCAAAACGTGTAAATCACTGACTCGTTTTTCTAAATTATTGGCAAGATGATTGAGATCATAAATCTTTTGTACCGTTGATTGATCTTGAATATGTGTGGTTAAAAATGCTATTTCTTGCCCAATTTCCTGTTCTTTTAATTTTCCAGCGGCAATATAAATACCCAACTGTTTATATTCATCTTGTACGCCATGGAACATTTTATCCAAAGTTGTAACACGACTTTTTAACCCCGACTGAGAGGTTTCAATTTCTTTGACCAACACATCAATTTGTTCTTTGGTGCTATTAAAGTGTTGATCAAAGCTTTGCTTCGCGCCTCTCATTTTACTGAGTAGACTGCCAAAAAAACCCGAATTTTTTTTCTGATTTAAAATACTGTTGGTATTCAACTGCTGCGCAACTTGAACCACCTGATTTAACTTTTGCCCTGTGCTATCAAGGTCTTTATTTTGTACTAAGTTTAATAATTCATCAGTATAAGTCGAGGTTTTTGTCGCAATATTTTTACCATATTCAGCGACGGCGGTATGGCTCATTTCAGCCAACTCTTTATGTGCATTCATCACTTCATTAAAGTCTGAATCCTGCAATCCGATTTCTTGTAAATTCAGTTGCTGAAATTTTTGCTGAACGACATCTGTGGTCACGTCTGTAGGTAAATCTTTATACTCAAAATTGGTCATGGGACACCTAAGTAAAATTATTAATGTGTTGGTTTCTGGAGAGATTTTCTTAAAGTTTTAATCAGATTTTCACGGCTATTATCTAACTTTTCCAATTCACTTGTCGAACTGGTTTGATTGCTTTGTTTAACATGATATTGCCACGCGGGAATAAGCACCTGCTGTGCTTCTTTAAAACGATCAAGCAAAGTAAAAGAGAGTTGCTGAGATAACTGCATTTGTGTAATGGCAATATCATTACTTGCTTGTAAAGTCTGTAAGGTATTAATTTTTTTAGCCAACCGATCAGCAAAATTATCGAGTGGATGTTGATTCTGCACAAAGTTTGGATATTCCTCCAAGAACTCTTGCGCAGCCCGAATGTATTTCGCCATTTGCTCGCGATGCCCAAGCAACTGCTGAAAACGGGCCTGTGACTTTTGAATCTCAATCTGTAATTTTTGACTTAAATGATTGGCTCGATTGAGTAACTGATCTAAGTTTTTATAATATTCAACCTGACCAGAACCATATTCTAAATCTATACCCAACCACTTTTGCAACGCATTAAACTTCCGCGTTTTTAAATATTTTGTTGAATCTGCTAAGGACTGAATCAGTTGCTCGATGGTTAAACTTAATTGCTGCGTTAGATGTGGATCAACCCCATTTAACAGCACAGACTGTGCTTGAATCAGTTGGTCTGCATAATGATTAAGACGATATTGATCATTCAGTAACGGCACCAAATCATTGCGTTGAATGGAGAGAAGTTCAGCCCGATTCACTTCAATTTCAGCCAAAGGAACGAGAACATCAATCTGAGACATAATATTAGAAACTCAATAAAATCATTTTTATAGTACGGCTTTTACACAAAATATCATGTGTTCTTTTGCAATTTCTAGTTGAGATTCTTATTTATTCCATTCTATTTAAAATAAAAGAAGCTATGCCCTAAGCCCAAAAGATCAATTTCATTGATAGATATAAAAAGTCCACTTAAAATAAGCCAGCGTTTCTACTCATTGCTCAAATTTACTGGGAAGGGTTAAAGTATTCTAAATGGGAGATTGTTAATTTCAAAACTATAAAATTTGGCATCTAAAATCTCCAAAGTGCATATGCAAAGTATATTTATAAAAATATTGTATGATCTAACGCATTTAAAATTATTGATTTGGTCATAATGATGAGTGCTAATTTGTCCCTTTCTCAGCGATATTTAAAAAAAATTGGATTTAATCGAGCGTTTGCTCCGACATTAGAAAACCTTCAAGCGCTTTTAACATTACATGTTCAAAATATTCCATTTGGAAATTTAGCACCTTTTTTAACTGCTGAAGTATCATTAAACCCAGAAGAAATCGCCCATAAACTCTTAGATCAAGGACGAGAAGGCTATTGTTTAGAACAAAATACACTGACCCGAATTGTTCTAAAAGAACTCGGCTTTGAAACCTTTAATCTTCTAGGAAGAGTCTATTACCAGAATATGAAAATCGAGACCGCTCCAGCTCGAACTCATTTAGTGACCATTGTTAAACTTGATCAAGCTTTGTATCTGTTTGATCCTGGATTTGGCGGAATGACACCTGCTGGCGTTTTATCTTTAAACGCAGTCAATAACGTACAACAAACAGCATTAGAAGATTTTCGATTAATAGAGGTCAATAATACCGACATTCCTACATTGGCTCTAACAGGAATGAAATTTATGCTTCAAGCATATGTGAAAGAAACATGGATAAATGTATATGCTTTTAACCCAGAGCAAGAGGTTGCTGAGTCCGATCTTACTGTAGCGAATTGGTATGTTTCCACATCGCCTAAGTCCTTATTTACACAAAATTTAATGCTCTCCATTATAAAAAATAATGAAAGAATATCACTCAATAACAATATTTTAAGAACTCACAGCAAATTAGGTTCAACTAAAAAAGAGCTTACAACTCTTGCTGATTATCAAACAACGTTGAAAACAGTTTTTAATGTAAATATTGACGAAATAGACTTGTTAAAGCTTTTTAAAAAATTAAATCATGAATAGACACTTTTTCATGAAATGATGTTGCTAACGCTTGGTCACAACATAGAGAAAAGTTGGACAATAGTTCCTAACTCATCAGGATTTTTACCATTTTTCAATTTTTGAGCTGATGATTAAATCCCTTTATTTTTAAAGGGATTTAAAGAGAATAGGCCATTTACAAGCAGTATTCGATACTAACGATTATGCTCATAGCTAAAAGATTAAAAAGATGAAGCCGCCTTGATAATAAAATCAGCGATTTCATTTGGTCTTGATGCAAGAGAAGCATGACTCGCCTCAAGTTCGATGATCTCCTTGGCATTCAATCTTTCAGCCATTTTTCTTTGATTTTCAGGAGAAATCATACGATCCTGATTTGAAATTTGATACCAAGACGGTTTAGTCTTCCATGCAGGTGTCTCGACAGTGTCACCAAAGGTACTGGCAAGAGGCGCTTTCTGAGCAATCGCCATTGCTATAGATTCTGAAGGGTCTAAATCCTGACAAAAACTCTCATGGTATTTTTCTGCATTCACCCATAAATAACCATCACTATCTGGATAAAGGTTAGCCGCAGCTTCAGGCGGATGCTGTTGAGTAATTAGGCCCGGGCTTTCAGAACGATCTGGCGCAAATGCGGCAATGTATACCAACCCCACCACTTTTTCATTATTACCTGCTTCAGTAATAACAGCACCACCATAGGAATGACCGACGAGCAATACAGGACCATCTATTTGATTAATCATCTTATTGGTTCTTTCAACATCATCGGCTAACGACGTTAAAGGAATTTCTACTGCTTTCACTTTGAAATTTTGTTTGATTAATAAAGGAATGACATGTTGCCAATGGAGAGCATTTCCCCAAAATCCGTGGACCAACACAATTGTAGGCAATTTCATATTTGATCCTGTTGTTCTAAAGAAATTTAGATCTAAATCATATATGAAATCCTTTTTATTGATATGTTGCGGTTTTGTACTTTTAAAATCACGATGATTCATGCTTTTGGGATACTAAAATTAGTATATTTTTTGAGTATAAATTGAATACACACCTTCACCTAAAAAGCCTATTGCCGGTGCATTTTTCATGATGAGCATTATCTTAAAAATATGTTTTTCTAAATCATAATTATGATGGCATTTAGGATGATCAAACTTTTTAACATTGTCCATTTCTAATCTATTTATAAGAAATGAGGCATGCAAAATGAAAAGTTTATAATTAAAGAATCCTAGCTAAAATTTCTAGTATCATTTCCAATCCGAATCACGGATTGGATAAATTAGGCAGTACATATACCTAGTATTAACATCATTTTTAGTCTGCCATCCCATTAAACATTTTAAAAATTGGCATGCTATATTTATCCATTACGCCCATCAGCATTTAAGGATAAAACTCGGTGGAAATAGACGAAGAACTTACGCTTAAAAAAATTCAAATTTTTTTAGCTTTTATGCGATGTGGTAATTTGTCAAAAACAGCTGTTGAAATGCAAATCAGTAATGTCAGTGTTCATAAAGCATTACATTCTCTTGAAAATTCATTACGTTGCCCTTTGTTCAAAAATGAAGGTCGCAATTTAATTCCCTTAAAGAGTGCTTATGTACTCGAAGAACATTCAAAGAAAATTGTTCAAGATATTGTCACTACGGTCAATAAAACCCGAGAAGCAGCAGGATTTGCATCTAAAATTTTTCATTTAGGTTCTTTGTATTCTTTAACAGTCAATACCATTCCAAGCGTGATTAGTGGGGTCAAGCTTAGACGTGGTGAATTAGATATCCAGCTTCTGCTGAGTTCAAATATCGATTTAATAAAGAAACTCAAAGAAACAGAATTGGATGCGATTATTGTTGCACTTAACGAAACAACATCTGGTCAAGAATTTGAACATTTACCTATGTTTGAAGATGATATCTTTTTAGCAGTCAATAAAGATTCTAAATATGTTGGATGTGATGAGATTGATTTAAGTCTACTCAAAGATGAAACTTTCCTGACTTTAGCAAAAGGCTTTGCAACACGCAGTGATAGTGATGTGGTCTTTGAAAAAGCTAAAATTGATCCTAAAGTTTTTTTACAGGTTTCTGATATTTTTACTTTAATCAGCATGGTCAGTTCAGGCGTCGGCTTTGCTTTATTACCGGGACGTATTTCAACAATTTATGAAAGCTCAGTTAAGTTAATTCGATTAAAACAAGAATATCGAATCAAACAAGAAATTGGTTTGGTTTTTTTGAAAAGTAAGGAACGAGATCCCAATGTATTGGCATTAATTGCTGAATGCCGTATGTTTACGCAAAAATATAACGCCCTAAAAGCTAAAAAAGGTAATTCTCCATCTTAAGGAGAATTACCTTGATATTGCTTATTCAGGAGTTAACCAACTAACAATTTAACGCATAAGAATAAAATAGTCGGTCCCATCAAACAGCCTAAACCTGTGTGGAAAGTTGCTGTTAATGCGCCATAAGGAACTAAACGACGATCCGTTGCAGCCAACCCTGCTGATACACCACTTACAGTTCCAGCCAAACCACCAAAAATCATAGCTGAACGCGGATTATCCAATCCCATAAACTTTGCAGTCATAGGTGTAGATACCATCACACAAATTGCTTTGACCAGACCTGTCGCAATCGATAACGCCATGACTTCTGAACTCGCACCAATTGCTGCACCCGTTACTGGCCCGACAATATACGTGACTGCACCAGCACCAATGGTGGTAATACTGACTGCATCGCGATAACCAAAAATCCAAGCAAAAATACAGCCGACAATAAACGGAAGAATCGTGCCTAGAAATAGAGCTAAAACACCGATAAAACCTGCTTTTTTAGCTTCCGTCGCTTGGACTTCAAATGCGGTTGCTACAATCGCAAAATCACGCAACATCGCCCCGCCCATTAAGCCTATACCGGTAAATAAGGCAATATCCGTAATCCCTTTTTGACCGCCAGTTACGCTACCACCGATATAAGCCAAAACTAAACCAATAACAATCGCAATTGCAGAGCCATGCACACGGCCTTTAGTCAAATATTTAGAGAGCTTTGTTGAAAGCCACATAATTAAGGCAACTAAAGCAAATGCGGTTACTAAACCTAAATGGGTTAAACCATCTAACATTAAATCAACCATGCGCTTTATCTCCTAATCCAACAGTATTGAATTCACTTTCATCCGGTAAAGGAGCACCTTTTTTATAGCGGCTTAAACCTGCAATTGTAAACGTACACACAACTACTGTGGTAATTGCTGCGAATATTGCCATATGACCACTTGAAACTGCTGAAATCACATTCTGCTGCGCTGCCATTGCAACCACAATCGGAATATACATGGTGCCCCAAAAGACCACCCCTTTTTCCGTTTCAACGGTCATTAATCCGCGTTTATCCATCCAAATTCGAATAAAAATAAGTAAAATCATGGCAATACCAACACCGCCAACATTTGATTTCACGCCAAATAACACACCCAGCATGTCGCCCACAACTACACCAACAAGTGTACATAGTGCGAGTAAACCAACTCCGTAAATAATCATGGTAATTCCCTCATTTCCCTTGGGTTATTCCAATTTCAATTGTCCTTAATATCAATGTTCAATCAGCAATCATTGCCTGTTGATGCATTGCAACTATAAGACTGTCTCTGCGTGTTGTTTGAAATGACAAAACGCTACCTTCTTTAAAAATTTTTCTAGCCAGTCCCGTTAAAACCGAGCCAGGTAAAAATTCGATATGCAACCTTACTCCACGCTCCCACGCTGCCTGAACTGTGCTTTCCCAATCAATGGTTCGGCACATATTAAAGATCAGATCTTCTTTAACTTGCTCTGCTCCATAGATTAACCGCGCGGATGTACCACTTAAATATTTAAACTTTGCTGGATTCAAATCTATCTGCGCCATAGCCTGAACCAGTTGTTGTGCCTGTGCATCCAACAATTCACAATGCGATGGCACACTTACATTTAACTTTTTGGCGATTGCTCCCTGATTTTGTGCAATTTCTATCACTTGCTGCATCGCTATTTCTGAACCAGAAATAACAATCTGATTGGCTGCATTTAAATTAGCGACATAAATATTACCCAGTTGTTGATAAACATCTGCAACCCATTGGCTAACCTGCGATTTATCGGCATTGATAATGGCAGTCATACCATAACCAGAAGGATAAGCTTCTTGCATGAGCCTTCCGCGTAATGACACCAGTTTCAGGCCTTGTTCAAAACTATAGACACCCGCCACTGCTGCTGCTGTCCATGCACCAATCGACAGTCCTGCCACATAATCAGGCTGTACCTGTTCATCAAGCAGCATGGCTGAACTGATATAGCCAGCCAGATACAAGCACAGTTGTACTGCCTCTGTTGAGCGCAGTGCCTCTGGTTGATCCAAAGTCAGCACATCACGCTGTAAAGCCACTGAAGCACGATCCAAATAGTGTTGAACCAATCGATGTTCAGGCAAGTCATGCAACATATTGACTTTTTGTGCACCCTGACCTGGATATACCCAAATTGAACTCATGCCATCATCCCTTTACTGCCAAGGATTGTTTACCAAAACTGCACCATCATTTCGTTTTAGTAAGACCTTTCCCGTTGTCCTTGCCCATTCTTTAAGTGCTACACCACCCTTTGGTGTTTGCAGTTGCACATCCAGTTTTAATTCGGTTTGTTCCAATTGATGCAGCAATTGTTTGGCTTCATCCTTGGTCAAAAATCCCTCTGTCCGAATCAACATGTCAATGTCACTATTTTCGGTCACTGTCTGAATACCCGTTGCTAGTTCAAACCCGACACTGCCTGTATATCCCCAAACCCATGGCAGCATTTTCATGGTTTGCTGCACACGCTGTAACTGTTTGGCCAAATGCGGAAAATGCTCAAGCTCTACCTGACAGAGTTGCTCAGGCTTCATAATTTGCTTAATCTGCTGACTCGGCATCTCTAGTTTATAGCGCTGATAACGCTCAACTCCCCGAATCCCAACAGGAATCATTCCTCTGTGAGTGATGGCTCTGCGCATAACTACAGGGTCTCCGCGTTGCACAACTTCTTTCACCCAATCAGGCACGGGTGAAGCAAGATCTGCAACAGTGATTCCCCAGAGTAGGTCATGTGGTTGCGGTTGCATGATCATTACCACTGTTCACGTAATAACTCACGTACACGTTTTGACATTTGTCGATTTTCACCATGTAAGCGATGTTCAAGTCCTGTTGAACCTGTGGCTTGAATGTCATTTAATGCCTGTAAAAATGCATCTTGAACGCATGCAATATCTTCAGTTGTGGGTTGTTCAGGATTCACAACGGTTAAAAGGTCGGATAACAAGCCTAATGTGGCATAACTTTTAATGTCATATGCCATAGGTGGAATACTTGCTGCGAGTTTTTCTAACTCATCCACAGTACGCAGGGTCACACGGGCAGCCGACTCTTTCCCCATCGCATGTACCATAACACCTGCATCTTTAAGCGCAATGATACGATTCGCTTGGTAGCCATGGGCTAAAAATGCACCTGACATCGACTTTCCAACCAATAAACTAATCACAGGATGTCCAGCCAAACGTGCTCGCGCATAACTATCGACTGCACCAGCAAGGGCTTGATGGATACCAAAAAGTTCTTCACGGCGACCATAAGCCTGACTTGGAACATCGACAATACATAAAATTGCACGTTTATGATGATTGTTCCAATCCGCTTGAATGACTTCATCCACAGCCTTGGCTAAAGTCCAACCTTCTAACAATCCCACTTCACCATGTTGCGCTCGCGGATAAAGATTGTGTTGATGCGGAACAACGGCAATGACACGAACTGTTTTTCCTGAAATTTGTCCATCTGCAACCCAAACTGATTCTGCACCTTGCTCAATTCGGCTAAAATCAGCAGTGAGTGCTTGAAACCAATGCTTGCCACGTATTGACGTTTTAACTGCATGTACATCCATATTCATGCTTGTTCTCCTTGATATAAAGTCCGAACTTGAAGCGGTGTGGCCTGCTCTGTCGTATCAACGCCCTGTAAATGATTCAAATAAAAATCATAGTTTGAGCTGCGATGTAAATCGGGTAGCCCTTGGGTTAAATACTGCAAAATTTGTTGTTTAATCTGCTGACGATCATCTTCAACATAGGCATCCACCAAGCCACTTGCAGCACGTTGTTGTCCGCCAGTAATACTCCAGATAAATGGTCGATCCTTGGAATCATATTCTTGTACGCCCGCTTCTTGCTCAATGACTTGTGGGCCGTTTAGCCCTAAACGTCCTTCTTGGGTCATAATCAAATAACTGCATAACGCTGCTGCAATCGACATTCCACCGAAACACCCAACACTCCCAGCAATGACTGCGACCACAGGTTGATATTGTCTAAGTGCCACGATTGCTGCTTGTATTTCTGCAATAGCAGCTAGGCCCAGATTCGCTTCTTGTAAACGTACACCACCCGTTTCAAGTAACAAAATTGCTGCGGTTGGAATCCCCTTACGGTTATCTTCCGCGGCCAGTTCTAATGCACCTGCAATTTTTGCACCGCCGACTTCACCTAGGCTTCCACCCTGAAAAATACCTTCAATCGAGATAATAACGACTGGTTTTTGCTGAAGTGTGCCTTTTGCAACCACCACACCATCATCCGCTTGTGGCACGATATTCTGTTTTGGCAGCCAAGGTGACATCATGCGTGCAAAAGGATCTAACAATTCACGAAAGCTTTGTTCATCTAATAATGCTTTGGCACGTTCTCTCGCACTCAGTTCAATAAAGCTCTGTTTTGCCAGTAAAGTTTGAAAATCAGCCACCGTTCACCTCCTCAAATGCTTGTTCTAAACGTAGGCGAACAACACCCGGTGTTGCACCAAAGTCATGTATATCAATATGTACAGCAGGGAGTGCTTGATCACTGAACATTCGTTCAAATAAATTTTCCCAACGCTTTGAACTACCATCAACCGATGTGACAACTTGGATTGACATCTTTTCTGTTTGGCTCGGTTGCATTAAAATTTCTAAATCACCAGAACCGACACAACCAACCAATGCTTTTTTAGTTGGTCTACTTCCAGCTGCAAATTCAAACTTGAGTATTTCCATTACTGCATTTCCTATTTATTGTTAAAATAAAATTGCTCAACACGATCAATAAATAGTGTGGCTGCGAGTAAATCTGCAACCCCACCCGGTGAGGCTCTTAAGCGTAAAAGATCCTGTTCTAAAGAATTAAATGCATGTTGCCCAGCGAAAGTTGAATAACCGCCAAGATCCAATACATCTTGAGCACCCTGCTGCATACGCGCTAATCCAGTTTCTCCTGCCCGATACAACACACAGGTATCATCAAGGGTGGTCATCATGGCAAGCAAAGCATCTACTCGCGCGGTTGTTTCATTGCCCTGTATTTGACGGCTTTTATCCAGTTCAGGTAATCCAAACTTCACAATTGTAGGAAAACCTTGCTGTGCTTGGGCTTTAGCACCATTTTTACCGAATACTTTTTGTACTTGTTGACCGTGACTGAGTGCCTGTTGGGGAATAAAACGATCCTCAAATTGGGCAATTTTTCCTGCTAATTGACACAGTTCAACGGCTTGTACTGGTTTGGCATTGAAACTTGACAATGCCGCGGCTGTGACCATCAGTCCTAATGCCCAGATTGCGCCACGATGGGTATTTACCCCATTGGTGGTGTCTAACATGGTGGCTTCACCCACACGACCAATTTCACCAATCGCTTCACGTAATGCTTGTGAACAAGCTCTATGTTGAAAGGCCGCGTGTGCCATTGCCACAAACATCGGATGTAAACTGCGGGCTGAACGCTCCATCAAATCCAGTGTCAAATCATCATGGGCACCGCTTCCACGTTGATCGACCAACGCAGGTTTAGGGGTTAAATTGACTTCTGCAACTAAAGCATTGACTGCAAAATCTGCGAGCAAAATACAATGTTGGCGAATATAGGGTTGAACACGTGCATTCATTACCAGCTCCTAAATTTTGCTGGAGGTTGATAAAGCCCATCAGACCATGTCACAAGATCCGCAATATTTTTTGCCGCCAGTAATTCACGTGTGGCATCAGTACGGCGAATTCCCAAGTCTTCTGGAAACACAACCAATCCTTCACGGCGTAACCGCTCGGTTGTCTTAGGATTATGGTTTAAGCCAATTTCAGTCACTCCTGCAACCGCAGCAATCATCTCCTGACGTTCTTCTAAACTTCTTGCTTTATATAGATATGCAATGCCTTCTTCAGTCAAAAGATGCGTTACATCGTCGCCATAAATCATAATTGGAGCGAGTGGCATTCCTGCCTTTTTAGCAACATCTACTGCATCTAAGGTATCGACAAAAGTCGGTTTTCCACCTTCTTGGAACGTTTCTACCATTTGCACAACCAGTTTTTTACCACGTGCAAGATAGGTCTCTGTTTCTGTAGCACCTGATGGACGCATATCCAACCATGCAGGTGTCGCATGACGGCGCCCTCGTGGGTCATGCCCCATATTCGGTGCCCCACCAAAACCTGCCAAACGACCTTTAGTCACTGTTGAAGAATGCCCACTGCCATCAACTTGCAAGGTTGCGCCAATAAACAAGTCCACTGCATATTGCCCAGCAAGCTGACACATCATTCGATTGGAACGCAGTGAACCATCCCGTCCTGTAAAAAACACATCAGGTCGCGCCGCAACGTATTTCTCCATGCCCAATTCAGTACCAAAGCAATGCACACTTTCAACCCAGCCGCTTTCAATTGCAGGAATTAAGGTTGGATGAGGATTTAAAGTCCAGTTTCGACAAATCTTGCCTTTTAAACCTAAAGACTCGCCATAGGTCGGTAAAATCAGTTCAATTGCAGCGGTGTTGAAACCAATGCCATGATTCAGTGACTGTACATTATGACGTTCATAAATCCCTCGAATCGCCATCATCGCCATTAGGATATGCACAGGCTTGATATGTTTAGGATCGCGGGTAAACAAAGGCTCAATATAGAAAGGTTTATCTGCCACAACCACAAAGTCGACCCAAGAGGCAGGAATATCGACCCGAGGTAAATCTTTGACGTCATCCACCAATTCGTTAACCTGCACAATAACAATGCCATCACTAAATGCAGCAGGTTCAATCAATGCTGGAGAATCTTCGGTACTTGCTCCGGTATAAATATTGCCTTCACGATCCGCCATGAAACCTGCTGAAAGCACGACATTCGGAATTAAATCAACCAATAAGCGTGAATAAAGCTCGATATAAGTATGAATCGCGCCAATTTCGAGTAAACCATCTTCAATCAGCTGGCTAATGCGTAGACTTTGTGTTCCAGCAAATGAAAAATCGAGTTTACGTGCAATGCCTTTTTCAAATAAATCGAGATGTTCAGGACGTCCAACACTAGGCATAATCATATGTAGATCATGTAAAACATCAGGGTTCGTCTGCGCCAAAGAGCGAGAAAGGAAATCGGCTTGTTTCTGGTTATTTCCTTCTAAAACAACTCGATCACCCGCAGTAATTAAGGTTTCTAAAACCTTAACAATATCTTGGGTCGGAATAACCACACCATCAGCATACTTGCGGGCCATTTCTATTTTGAGCTGTTTAGCCTGTCGACGTGTATTCCATTTACGTTCTTTGTTCTGAACCGAACCATCCATGTCATTTATCCTAATTCTGTATTTTGGTCTAAGCCTATAAAAGCGTTTTATTCGCTTTTGATCAATCAACCTCAAATCACTTTCATTAACTTAAAGTTAATACTTAGATGAGCGACTAAAGGTTTGATACGCTATAGACTTGGAATTACAGGGCTGGGAGGTGCGTTATCATATTTTTGGCCGTAACAGTGAAATTAAAAAAAGCGAAATTAAAAAGTTAATTCATTTTGCTCAGGTGAGATTCCATAGCGATTGGTCATCTTAAGTATTTTTACTGGACAACAACCCGCAGCAATACTCTGCTTATTCCTTAGTTAGATTGTGGCTTACTATGAATGAACGGTTTATTTGGCAAATTCTAGGCTGGCGGGAACGTGTTCGGGATAGGATGGCGGAATAAGTGACTCAGCCATCCTGCCATATTTTATAGTTAATGGTGTTTATACTGGCGTGTACAGTAACCACGAATTACCTCGGGCAAACGTAACTGCAAATGCTTAGTTTTACGCCCCGCCACCCGTTTACGCCATAGCTTAAAACTGCCCGACTTTAAATTTTGCCGCATTAACCGAATCACGGCAGACTCATTCAGTCCAAATTCACGCTCTATGGCTTCAAAAGGTGTTCTATCTTCCCACGCCATTTCAATCATCCGTGATAGATCTGCACCCATATATTCGACCGTATTATCCACAGCATCGCCCTTATTTTGTTGAAAAGAAAAATATTAAAATCATGAAGATGAAAAAAGAAAAACCACCAATCTATATGGCACAAGCTATCTTTCCTGATCTTTTTAAAATCATGTTTTCCTGCCAATTTTAAAAGACTCAAGATGAAGAATTTGTGATTTTTCTTCAATTTATAATCCAATGCTTTAGATTAAATTTGTTCGCTTTAGCTTCACATGGCTTTTTTGCAGTAGATAAAAATAAAGCAACAGGGCTATAAATATTGTTAAAACTCTTATGCTCTCCAAACTGAATCATTGCTCTTGTAAAAGTTGCTGTACATTCACCCCATTTACAACTCCAGCAATCAAATTCATCCTTAAACTAAATCTCTTTCTTTTATTTTTATAACGTTTCGTTAACTCATTTTTTACTTTCATAAGAGAGCTATTTAATTAAAAGCGCTCTGCACTATTTTTACCCCTTAAAGCAGTGAATAATTATTTTAGACATTATAATGAATTAAAAAAAATCAGCCTTGAATGGGCAAGGCTGATTCTTTAACTGATGATTGCTGGACTAACTTAAACAGATAAGTCCACACACAAATATTTCATTTCGAGATATTCGTCGATACCAAATTTAGAGCCTTCACGACCTAAGCCTGACTGCTTCACACCACCAAACGGAGCCACTTCATTTGAAATTGCACCCGTGTTGATGCCCACCATACCGTACTCAAGCGCTTCACCGACACGCCATTGACGTGCTGTATTTTGGGTAAACAAGTATGTTGCCAAACCAAACTCAGTGTCGTTGGCCATTTGCACTACTTCTTCTTCCGTTTTAAAACGGAACAATGCAGCCAATGGACCAAAGGTTTCTTCTTTCGCGACTTTCATCTGTTGCGTCACTTCAGTTAAAAGTGTCGGTTCAAAGAAAGTTCCGCCTAGGCTTGAGCGTTGACCACCGGTTTTAACCTGCGCACCTTTACTAATGGCATCAGCAATATGCGACTGTACTTTTTCAATCGCGGCTTCATCGATCAGCGGCCCTTGAGTTGAAGTCTCAACTCGGCCATCACCGACTTTTAAGTTCGCTACAGCAACTGCCAGTTTTTCAACCAAAGCATCGTAAATACCGTCTTGTACATAAATACGGTTGGCACATACACAGGTCTGTCCGCTATTTCGGAACTTGCTGGCCATAATGCCTTGTACCGCTTGCTCAAGATTGGCATCATCAAACACGAGTACAGGAGCATTACCACCCAACTCTAAAGACAGTTTTTTGATGGTTGGCGCACACTGCTCCATCAAAATACGACCAACTTGAGTTGAACCTGTGAAGCTCAACTTTTTCACCGTGTCGCTTTCGCACAATGTTTTACCCACTTCGCTTGAATCACCACTGATGTGTAATAACACGTCTTGTGGCAAACCCGCACGTAGCGCTAACACTTCTAAAGCATAAGCTGTTAAAGGTGTTTGCTCAGCAGGCTTCACGATCATTGAACACCCTGCGGCAATTGCAGGTGCGGCCTTACGTGTGATCATTGCTGCTGGGAAGTTCCACGGCGTAATTGCTGCCGTAACACCAATCGCTTGTTTGATTACCAACAAACGTTGGTTCGGCAGTGTTGGTGTTAAAACTTCACCATCAATACGGCGGGCTTGTTCTGCAAACCAACGAATAAATGAAGCCGCATAGCCAATCTCACCGCGTGCTTCTGCTAAAGGCTTACCTTGTTCAGCAGTCAAAATCTGAGCCAATGACTCTTTATTTTCCTGCATCAAATTAAACCAAGCCCAAAGTACATCAGCGCGTTGTAAAGCTGTTTGTGCTTTCCACGCAGTTTGTGCCTTTTGAGAACGAGCAATCACTTGCTCAACCGACGCACGATCATGGGATTTCACCCATGCCAAGGTGTCATGTGTTGCCGCATCTTTGACTTCGATGTAACCGCCATTTTCAGGCTGATCAAAACGAATATCTGGATGCTGTAATAAATCTTTATATTGCGCTTGAAGCATAGTCATTACTCTTCAATTATGCTGCAGCAGAAAGTGCAAAACCTTGTTTTAAAATGTTTAAGCCAGCACGGAATTGTTCTGCAGGAATCGTTAAAGGATATAAGAAACGAATCACATTACCATAACGACCACAGGTCAAAATAAGCAAGCCATTTTGCATTGCATAGTTTTGAATTGCTTTGGCTTGATCAGCCGTTTCCAACTCAATCGCGACCATTGAACCCAACGCACGAATTTCTTGGACTGTAGACGAAGACTGTTTTAGTTCATTCAAAACTTCAACCAACTCTGCGCCCAATACATTTGCACGTTCGCAAAGACCTTCTTCTTCAATCACATCCAGTACAGCATGTGCAGAAGCTACAGCTACTGGGTTCCCTGCATAAGTACCACCTAGGCCACCTGGGTTTGGTGCATCCATCACTTCAGCACGGCCAACCACGCCAGAGATTGGGAAACCACCACCAAGGCTTTTCGCCATAGTGATTAAATCCGCTTTGGTTTCGTAGTGATCCATGGCAAATAACTTACCAGTACGTGCAAAGCCTGTCTGTACTTCATCTGCAATAATCAAAATACCGTGTTGATCACATAGCGCACGTAAACGTTTTAAGAATTCAGCAGGAACAACGTTGAAACCGCCTTCACCTTGAACAGGTTCAAGTACAATAGCTGCTACATCATGTGCCGCAATATCTTCTGCAAAAATGTCTTCAATACTTTCAATCGCAATATCTACAGTAATGCCCTTTGACTCTACAGGATAGCGCGCATGGAAAACACCTGAAGGCATCACACCAAAGTCACGTTTGTACGGTGCAGTTTTACCCGTCATTGCCATCGTCATAAACGAACGACCGTGGAAACCGTTACCAAAAGTCACAATACCGTGACGACCTGTATGTGAACGTGCAATTTTCACTGCATTTTCTACAGCTTCCGCACCCGTAGAGAAGAATGTTGTTTTCGCTTCACCTGCAATTGGCGCACGTGCATTAATACGTTCAGCCAAAGAAACATAAATTTCGTACGGGACAACTTGGTACGCTGTATGGGTGAATTTAGTTAATTGTTCAGTAACAGCAGCAATAATTTTAGGATGACGGTGACCTGTGTTCAGTACCGCAATACCGCCTGCGAAGTCTGTATATTGATTGCCTTCAGCATCCCAAATTGTGGAATTTTCTGCTTTCTCCGCATACCATTGACACATGACACCCACGCCACGAGGTGTCGCTTTTAGTTTACGTGCGTTCAGTGCAGAGTGTTTACTGTCCATTTTGTATCCTCATTCTTGATTCATACATTTATAAAATTTCAGCGTCCCGATCATGCTTTTGCTGATATACCAAGGACCTGTGGTTCATTGCATTTTGCGCTTTTATTGGCTCTAGACGAGAGCCACTTTGGATAAGATAGAGAGGGCCAATTTATACTTATCTGGCAATTTAAAATTTTTTTAAATATATAAATCATATATTTAAAATAAAATAATAAAAATGGCGCCTTTTTTCAAAGGTGCCATTCTGATGAGTTACAGCAATAATTAAAAATTGTAGATAAACAATAAATTCAAGAGTCTGCTATGCCCAGATGCATCTCCCTCAGCCAAAGAACCAGCATCACCGCCAATGAAGACATCATTTTTGCCAGTGATATATTCCGCGGCCAGCGAAAACTGCTGAACATCCAGCTGAGCACCCAAAATACTGCGGGTCGATGTAGCAAAACCTGATTTATCCTTATCAAATACGGTATAACTGGCATAAGGCGTTAAATCATAATTTTTATAAAAATCATTGATTTGATAATCAACATTCGCCACATAATAATTGGCTTTGTTGGCGACAAAATACTTCGATTCAAATGAGCCAACCGTCGCATAATCTCCATTGCTCAAAGACTTTGTATCTGCCCGATTCTGTCCAGCCGTCAAAGTTAGATTGGCCTTTTGGTAGTTTAAGCGGCCAAAAATATTCCATGCATTGCGGTGCCCCGTTTGACCATTGCTGTTTTCTAAATCTGAATGCCAGTACGACCCGCCTACATTAAGTTTAACCGGACTGTCCTGTAGCGGAATCTGCTGACTGATACGCGCAACCCACATATTTTTTTCTTCAATGTCATCGGTCGTGGCATCTTCAGGTTTCACATAATTCGCTGCATAGCGTGCTGCATCGCCATTACCCACAAAACTTCCACCATCGCGGACAAAATAAGCCAAATTCAAGCTGGTATTGTCACCTAACTGCTGCTGCCAATTGATGCCCAGATTATGCACATCTTCTAGGCCAGCATTGTCCATTGAGCTGCCGTACCAACTGCTGCTCCAAAAGCGGCCGATGCCAAAAGGCATATCCTGTAGACCTAGGGTAATGCGGCTGTCATCACTTAACTTATAGCCTAAATTGGCATTCACCAAGATTGAAAAATCACACAAAGTATCATTTTGATAACAACGGTATTCCGCATTACCAAAAAATGACTTGGCATCATATTTCAAACTAAGTTTTGCCGCATTGAACTTTAATTTATGGTCACTGTCCGAATAATCCTTATCTTGATAATTCGCGCGCACCCACCCTGACACTGTCAGTTTTCCTAAATCTGTTTCCGCATCTCCCCAAGAGAGTGTATCTGCCTGCACGGCAGCCGACATTGCCATGACACTGCTAAGGGTACAAAATGAAAATGGTTTCACTAGAAAACGCTGCAACATAATAAAAATCCCAAAAAGAAAAAATCAATTCCAAAAGCAGATCTCTGGCAAAAGCAAATTTTTTGACAAAACTTGATCAGTGAAGCCATTCGATATCCAAAATCACGCTTCATCAAATTCTGCATCCTGCAAGAAATCGGATAATTAAGCTGAATAAATGCCGTGCTCTTTGCGCGCCATCAGAATGCGTTCACATGCCAAAATGTAGACTGCGGTAGGTAAGAACATCTAGCCTTGCGCTCGGCTCACCCAGATGGAGAGCCACTTTAGTGAGCTGCTGAAGATCATTATTCCAAGCCGTTGTACCCTGCTCCGTATACCTGAGACCTTTCACTATCGTGTTCATTGCATGATCCTGTTTTTTGTATGCAGACGCATTTCCTTGCGGCTGCAAAAGGTATAAATTTATATCTGCGTATCGGTATTTATTGATCTATGCCTTCAGGCGGCGTGGTCTAAATTAAAAAATTAAGCTTAGATTTTTCGCTTGGGCTTTAACCAAGATGTGTGTATATTGCCTGCCGTTTACAGGCTCGCATTTACGCCAACCGTGCAAGAGCGAGATACTTTACAATCACCACCTGACCAGATTATTTTGCACGTACCGACATTGCTCCCACGAGAGCCACTTTGAATTTGTAGGAGAGAGCCAATTGCGTAGTTTGCTTGGAGATTATTTGCTGCAGCGATTACAGCAAGATATTGATGGAACATTGCAGCTGCGATTATTTCGCTGCCTGCGTAATGCTATGATTGATGGCGTATTGGCACCCAAAACTCGTTTACCCGCATCAAGAGATCTTGCCAAAGAGATCAAAGTCTCCCGCAATACGGTATTAAGCGCTTATGAACAATTGCAGGCACAAGGTTATGTCGATGCCCGCACAGGACAAGGCACTTGGGTCACAGAGAAATTGCCCGAGTCCTTTTTAATCAAAGCAGAAAATACCAACATTCCTATTCAAGAAAAAAAATCTCAGCAAAGTTACAGCTTATCTCAGCGCGGTTCGTATTTAATCGGCTATTCAGCGGCATCGCCTTATCAATGGGGTGCATTTGTACCAGGTGCACCAGATGTCACTGAATTTCCTCATCATATTTTTAGCCGAATTCAGACTCGCTTGAGCCGTGAACCAGAAATTACTCGATTGATTTACAGCAATGCAGGCGGATGTTTGGAACTGCGCCAAGAGCTTGCGGAATACCTCAAAATTGCACGCTCGGTGCAATGCGATGCCGATCAAATCATCATTACCGAAGGCACGCATCAGGCCATAGATTTGGTTTCGCGTACCTTGAGCGATATCGGTGACGAAGTCTGGATCGAAGACCCGGCTTACTGGGGCGCGCGCAATATTTTACGCATTAATGGCGTAAATTTACGTTCGCTACCTGTTGACCAAGAAGGTATTATTCCTGACCTTGAGCCCCAAAAACCGCCTAAACTGATCTTTGTCACACCATCCCATCAGTATCCTTTAGGTTCACATTTGAGCCTTGAACGGCGCAAGCAATTGATTGCAATTGCCCGTCAGCATAAAAGCTGGATTGTGGAAGATGATTATGACAGTGAATTCAGATTCTCAGGTCAGCCCTATCCTTCTTTGCAAGGATTGGAACCTGATTCACCCGTCATTTATATGGGAACATTCAGCAAAACCATTTATCCAGCATTGCGTATCGGCTATTTAGTGGTGCCGAAAAAACTGTTTTCTCCACTGCGTATTGTGGCATCAGAACTGTATCGAGGTGGACATTTACTGGATCAGAAAGTATTGGCAGAGTTTATCCGTGAGGGGCATTATGGGGCACATATTCGGCGCATGCGCTTACTTTACAGCAAACGCCATGCATTTTTAATTGATTTAATTCACCGTCATTTAGGCCAAGATTTTCTGCACGAATACAACACCGCGGCGGGCTTACACCTTATTTTAAAATTACCAAGCAGCAGTGATGATGTACTGATTGCATCGAATGCACTCGATCAAGGCGTAAAAGTCAGAGCGCTATCGCAATACTATACAAAACACTATTCTACGCGGCAAAAAGGACTATTGCTCGGTTTCGCCTGTGTCAGTGAACAAGAAATACTTGTCGCTTTTGGCATCTTGCTGAAGTGCTTACGTGATGTTGGTATTCCGACACTCAACTAACCCATTGCATAGATTCATCAAAATTTTATTTTTAAATTAAACTTAACTTTTGTCAGTTTTTTAAATCGCTGGCAAAACTATTTATTGCTTTTTCATTTTATTTAGTCTTTATTTTTCTGTAAATATTCCTTCCTATACTTTTCACATTTTTAAAGCAATTGGCTCCTTTCAATAGATAAAAAATGGCTCTCGTCACCTGCCAACAAAAAAGAGAAATTAGCAGCACACATAAACAGTATGTAACAGTTTTGTAGCCAAAGTGTGATCTTTCACTTGTTTACAGAAACATCAGATTTATACAGGTTAACTTAATCTTAATTGAGTGCTTAATAATTCGGTTGCAGTTTCAATGGATAGATAGTGCGAAAAAGGTATAGCGCCCAATTGCAAATATATCCTTGATATTAAGGGAAATAATATGGCTGAAAATCAACATGCCTCCAAGCCCGATTCATCACAAGGCTTAAAAAATGGACTTAAGTCACGCCACCTCACCATGATTTCCATTGCAGGAGTAATTGGCGGTGCGCTATTTGTAGGCTCAGGAAATGTTATCTACAGTGCGGGGCCAGCGGCACTTATCGCATATACACTAGGCGGATTATTGGTTCTATTCATCATGCGGATGCTGGGTGAAATGGCGGTACTTAATCCCGACAGCGGCTCATTTTCAACTTATGCAGACCGCGGAATTGGTCGTTGGGCTGGATTTTCAATTGGATGGCTATATTGGTCTTTCTGGACCTTACTCATGGGTTGGGAAGCCTTTGTTGCTGGCAAAATTCTAAATAACTGGTTTCCATTTATTCCGATTTGGGGCTATATGCTATTCGTCATTGTAGCTTTGGTCTGGATTAATTTACGCGATGTCAAAAACTATGGTGAATTTGAATTCTGGTTTGCCTTAATCAAGGTCATTGCCATTGTACTATTCTTGGTTGTCGGCAGTTTAGCCATTATGCACCTTTGGCCTTGGGGCGATGCCTCTATGCTAGGCGGTGTCACTTATTTAACTGCTGAAGGATTTATGCCGAATGGTTTTTCTTCTGTCATTACCGCCTTACTGGGTGTCATGTTTGCCTATATGGGGGCAGAAATTGTCACCGTTGCGGCCGCTGAAACCAAAGACCCCGCTAAAGAAATCCGCAAAGCATCCAACTCAATTGTCTGGCGGATCATTTTATTCTATGTCGGCTCAATGTTGATTACTGTTTGCTTAATTCCGCATAACAATCCTTTATTAAAAGACCCAACTTGGGGCACATACAGCGTTACCCTTACAGCACTGGGTATTCCTGAAGCACGCCATATTGTTAATTTTGTAGTCTTAACGTCTGTGTGTAGCTGCTTTAACTCTGCACTCTATACGTGTTCACGCATGATGTATTCCCTGTCCAAGCGTGGCGATGCACCGAAAAGTTTTGCATTCACCAACCGCAATAACAGCCCATGGGTCGGTGTTATTTTCTCAAGTCTTTTTTCAATCGTTGCGGTATATTTCACTGCGACTGAAAGCATGAATATTTATGATGTATTAATGCTAGCAACAGGTACGGTGTCTTTGTATGTGTACCTTGCCATTGCGATTTCACAATTGAAGCTGCGTAAAAAGTTGGAAGCTGAAGGTGTCGATATTCCATTTAAAATGTGGCTATTTCCTTGGCTGACTTATCTCGTCATCATCTTTATTATTGGCGCCTTAATTACCATGGTGATTGAAGGGACTTATCTTAAGGAAGTGGCATATACCAGTGTTCTTGCCTTATTTATTGTGGGCTTAGGAATTTGCGCGCAGAAATTTAATTGGGGTGGCGGTAAATATCAAAACAATAAAACTGCACAAAACAAAATCAATATTACTGACCATCACTGTTAACAAGCAGTAATAGATCAGCTTAAGATGATCTGTGAACAGCCGCTAGGTTTTTCACAGATCATTATTATCTTTCTAATGGCTTCAGCTTCAACTTTTATATCAATCAACCAGCATCACTCAATCAATCAATTGTAAAAAATAATAGACAACTTCATAGAATTCAATTTCCATAAGCCAACTGGTTTCCAACTCCATTTTTCAATTTTTGCGCTGTCATTTTTTTAAATATGAGAGGATTATTCATTTTTTAAAGTTGGTTCCAATTTTAATTTTTCTGCTAAAAAATGAATAAAAACCTCTATTTTAGGCGCTAAATAACGTGTTGGAGGATATAGCAACCATGCATCTCCACTGTAGTAAGTTTTAAAATACCAGTCAGGTAATACTTGAATTAACGCTTTAGTTTCTAAAGCATGCCGAGCAACAAAATACGGCAAACTGGCAATTCCCATATGCTTTAACGCTGCATCTAATCTTATACCTGTATGGTTAGCTGAATAACGACCTTTCACAGAAACACTGGTTATTTTATTCTCTTTTTGAAATTTCCACTTCGAGTCACTTGCCTGTTCCCCCAAATAAATACATTGATGTTCCTTTAAATCCTGAGGTTGCTGAGGCATGCCATTTTTTTCTAAATATTCAACCGTGGCTACAATCACATGATCAATTTCAATTAGTTTTCTGCCCTTTAATCCTAATGATGGTTCATTGGTAATTCGTATGGCTAAATCAATTTCATCATCAATAAAGTCTATTAATTTATCTTCCAATAACATTTGAACATCAACTTTAGGATAGCGTTCTAAAAACTCAGGAATATGCGGATGAAGTAAATAATGTCCCACTGCTTTAGGTACGCTAATTCGAACAGTTCCATGAGGTTCAGAATTAAACTTGCCCGAATTGTCGATAACAGCTTGAGCTGCATTCACCATTTCTAGGCAATAAACATAAACCTGTTTTCCGCTTTCACTCAGGCGCAATTTCCGCGTCGTTCTTTGCAGTAAGCGAGTGCCGAGCGCGCGCTCCAGCCGGGATATCGCTCGGCTAATTGCGGATGGCGTATTTCCAAGCTGCCGAGCGGTTTCTGAAAAGCTGCCTGTTTCTACAACTTTGACAAAAATGGCCATTTCTTGAAGCAATGAAATACTTTGATTTGTGCTCATGAGGCAAAAATGATTTGATTTTTTACTAGATTATCATTTCCAAGCATCATTTATATAATCTTTTTATTCGATTTATTCAGAGATTTATATGACTCAAGCCCTATATTTATCAGGCAAGACCTGTGCTGACGTGAATGTCATAGAGTGCAAATTAACTCAAGATGGCCTTTTCGCAGTTCAGCTTGCTGCAACGCCTTTTCATCCTCAGGGTGGCGGGCAGCCCAGTGATATTGGAAAAATTAACGCAGTCACCGTTGAGCATGTTGCTATGCAAGATCAAGAAATTATCCATTACTGCGACCAAGAAATCCCATTAGGCAAAGCTTATGCTCAGGTCAATCTTGATAAGAGACAATATTTTAGCCGTTTACATTCAGCAGGACACTTAATTGGCCATGTGATGCAGGCCTTTGGCTGGGAGCCGATCAAAGCGCAGCACTGGCCAGAGGATTCCAAGGTACAGTTTATAAAATCAGAAGCTGCTCAAGATATTAATGTTGCATCTCTGCAAGCCATCTGCAATCAATATATTTCTGACAATTTGCAGAAATTTATTACGCAAAACACAAATGGTTACCGTGAGATAAACTTTGGGCATCTGCCTGCATTTGCCTGCGGTGGAACCCATGTGGAGTCTTTAGCTGAAATTATTGAAATCAGCATTGCCGAATATAAATTGAAGAAAGGTAAATTAACGATTCACTATAAAATTTCTGATGAGCATCCATAATATGTGGGTGCAATATGGTTCAGAGTTTTTAGGTTTGGCTTTAGTTCATTTTCTTGCAGTGCTTTTACCGGGTCCAGATTTTGCAGTGACCGTAAGGCACAGTGTCCGTTATGGCTATTTAATTGGATGCCTAACCGCGATAGGAATAGGCGCAGGGATTTCAATCCATGTTTTATATACCCTTGTTGGACTCGGCATAATCATTCAGCAAAGTTCATGGCTGCTGTTTTCTTTACAGATTTGTGGAGCAATGTATTTAATCTATTTGGGATGGAGTTTATTGCGTACTCAGCCCTTAAATGATGATGCTTCAACAGAAAATATAGACAGCCTTCCTTTGAGCAAATGGAAGGCATTTATGACCGGATTTATGACGAATGCCCTTAATCCGAAAGCGACCCTATTTTTTCTGGCTATATTTACAACCTTGGTTCATCCAACGACACCGATGAAACTTCAAATTTTTTATGGTATTTGGATGTGTGCAGTCAATGCATTATGGTTCATGGTTGTTGCTATTTTATTTTCTCGGCCAATGGTTCGGAATAAATTCTTAAAAGCTGGAAATAAATTTGAGAAATTTATGGGAGCGGTATTAATAATACTTGCTGTAAAACTGATATTCACAAATATATGACTTTTAAAGTGTTCTACAATCAACATAGAACACCGTATGGTTGGTTGTAGAAAGTATTTAACGGGGCAATATATTGGCACCATCGCCATGATGCTACACATTGCCCAATGTTGGCTACGATGCAAAATTATGGAAGTTGTGCGTAGCATAAAGCTTGCAAATTAAGACAGTAAAAGGTGATGTTAATGAATGAAAATCCAGTATCTGTGATCTTAATTCCGGGTTTTATGCTGGATGAGTCGCTTTGGGATGAACTGGTTAATGAAATGCCTAAAGAGTGGAATATCTTCAGAGCAAATTTATTGCAAGGTGAAAGCATCGCAGAAATTGCTCAAAATATTGCTCAAAGCAATGCTCAAAATGCACCCCAAAAATTTATAGTCATTGGTTTTTCATTGGGCGGATATATTGCAAGATCTTTAGCTGAACAATTTCCTGAAAGAGTTGCTGGCCTTATACTGGTTGCTTCTTCAATGCGTCCAGATAGTCAGCAGCAAAAAGAACATAAATTAGCTGCAATTAAACTCAATTCCAAAGAAAAATTTCGCGGCTTAAGTTCAATGTCTATTCTAAAAACACTGCATCCTTTAAACGCTGATCACAAAGCCCTCGTTAAAAGAATTCAGGAAATGGGCAAAAAATTAGGCTATGACGTTTTTGTTAAGCAATCCATGCTCAACAGAGATGTATATAACATGGGTAAAATTAAGTGCCCAACCTTGATTATCTCTGGTGCTCAGGATCAGATACGCTCAGCTGAGGAAGCAACCGAGTTGTATAATCAAATTTTAAATGCTCGTTTAGAAACAATAGAACATACAGGTCATATGATTCCGATTGAACAACCTAAAATATTGGCATCCCTAATTTTTAATTGGTTGAAAGAGCAAAATTTAAAATTATAAATTTGCTGAAAAACAAGAAAAACTAACCCTATCTTGCGATGAGAATTCCCCCAGTAAATTCAGACTTAAATGATAAGCCTTAAAATAAAGCTGAGATAAAGTTAAAATCCAGTCAATCGTATGGATTATTCAGGTCTATTGATTTAAATAGTGAAAATTATTTATTTTAAAATGAAAACATTTCATCAAATTCATAATTTTAAAGTACTGATAAAAACTAAAATACTCTGCTTCAATTTTTCATTATTTACTATGTCTAAGCTAAAGCGTCAAAAACTCACTCTTCCAGATGGTCATGACAAACTTCTGCTGCACTCTTGCTGTGCGCCATGCTCTGGTGAAGTGATGGAAACCATGATTGAATCGGGCATCGACTTCTCTATTTTCTTTTACAACCCCAATATTCATCCCGTTAAAGAATACTTAATTCGTAAGGAAGAAAATATTCGCTTTGCTGAAAAGCACAATATTCCTTTTATTGACTGCGACTATGACACCGACAATTGGTTTGAACGTGCCAAAGGCATGGAAAATGAACCTGAAAAAGGCAGTCGCTGCACAATGTGCTTCGATATGCGTTTCGAACGTACGGCGCTCTATGCACATGAACATGGCTTTAGCCTAATCAGTAGTTCGCTGGGTATTTCTCGATGGAAAGATATGAAGCAAATTAATGGTTGTGGTATACGTGCTGCCGAGCATTATCCCGATATAACTTACTGGGACTACAACTGGCGAAAAAATGGTGGCGCTCACCGCATGATTGAAATCAGTAAAAAGGAAGAGTTCTATCAACAGGAATACTGTGGATGCGTGTATTCACTCAGAGATACCAATCGTTGGCGTATGAGCAATGGTCGCGACCGCATCAAATTAGGCGTGAAATTCTATTCCAATGCCATGGATAATGAAAAAACCAGCACCGATTAAATTGTATATCCCTGTAATCAATATTATGAGAAACCAATCCTTTTTCTGCTGCCCAAAACACCCAATTTCGTTCATCCAGTAATTATGTTAAACTAGCTGCACTTTTAACACCTACGCTATGTCGTGGGTGTATTTTTTTTAAATCTCCCTTTTTGAAATTGAATTGTTCTGTCTGTTCAGCGTGATCTCCCCATCGACGCTGTGCACTGTTATTACTTTTCTATTTGCAAAATTATTTTTTAATCTTCCTGCCCGTCAGGAGGTAAGGTCCTTTTATTTTAAAAAAAGTGACTTTACGCTGACGGGGTGTAAAAACTATGTTGAAAACCATGTCTCCCCCACACATTTCTAAACTCACCTTTGCCACTTTTTTGTTTCCTTTGGCATTGGTTTTATTTGAGTTCGCTGTCTATTTGGGCAACGATTTAATTCAACCGGCCATGCTTGGCGTAACCCGTGATTTTGGCGTGAGCAGCGCTTGGGCACCCTCGTCTATGTCATTCTACCTACTTGGTGGTGGTTGTATCGCATGGCTGATGGGTCCTTTGTCGGATCGTATTGGTCGTAAGAAAATTTTATTGGCAGGTGCGCTATTTTTTGCAGTAACTTGCTTACTGATTTTATTCACGCAAAATATTCAAAGTTTTTTAGGCTTACGTTTCCTACAAGGCATGGGTTTGACCGTGATTAGTGCCGTAGGTTATGCAGCCGTTCAAGAAAACTTTGAAGAACGTACTGCAATTAAAGTCATGGCCATTATGGGTAATATGACTTTATTTGCGCCGCTCTTAGGTCCTTTAGTCGGCTCATTGCTGATTGACCACGTGTCTTGGCATTGGGGCTTTATCGGAATTGCGATATTGGCTTTACTGGGTTGGTTGGGTCTAAAAGTGGCAATGCCGGCAGATCAAAAAGCGAATCTGACGCAAAAACCAATGAGCAGCATTTGGAGTGATTTTAAAACAGTCTTTAACAATAAACAGTTTGTGATCATGACCAGTGCCCTACCAATGGCATGTTTACCCATCATGCTCTGGATTGCGTTATCGCCTGTGATGCTCGTTGAAAACCTTGGTTTTAGTGGTATGCAATATGGTATGGCGCAAGTACCAGTATTGGGTGCGCTAATCTTGGGTAGCGTGATTTTGGTGAAAATCATCGATAAATATCCACTCGGTCAAACCATTTTATTCGGTCTACCGACCATGTTAATTGGTGCACTAATCATCCTAATTGGCTTATTCATCCCGACTTATTTTGTATGGACGCTAATTATTGGTATGACCATCATGAGCTTTGGTGAAGGGGTTTGTTTCTCTGTGCTGTATCGTTTAGCCATGATGTCATCGGATGTGTCGAAAGGTACAGTTGCGTCGGCTATGTCAATGATCATGATGTTCAGCTACTTTGTCGTGCTTGAAGTCTCACGCATGTTGTTTGAAGCTTATGACCTGATGGCATTTAGCTTATGTAGTTTGGCATTGGTGCTGATGTGGTTTACTTTGCCACGCACAATGTTGAAAAAAGTGATGCTTGAGCGTAAAGAAAAAGGCCAGTTCTAATATTTTTTAAAATTAGACCAAACTTAAAAAGGCGGAATCATTTTAGTGATCCCGCCTTTTTTTATAAGGTGTTTTTAATGAAACAACCACACTTTAACTGGCTTGATTTACATACCAATTTTTCCATGAACTACTGCCACGCACTTCTATCGGTACTGTCGGAATCAAGTTGTTTTTTAAAATTTGCGTTTGATCAACTGCTTTGGCAAGACGTGCTTTGACCGAGTGAATACATTCACGATCACCAAATTCACAGCGGTCTAATGTTGTTCCACCACACGGGCCATTGGCGAGGCCTTTGGGACAGGTTTCAGGGCAAATATATAAGGTATCACCTAGGCGACATTGCCCACAACTTTCACAGCCCACTACACCATGTTTACTGACAAATTCAGTTTTAAGCAATGCTTGTGCTGCAAGCGATCCATTCCAAAACTTTGACTGGAAAATAAAATGTCCAATGCCTTTTGCGACTTTAGACTCGAACAAAGCATCATGCATTAAATTCAAATGCTGATATTTTAAAATCTGCATGGAGCTTACAGGGCGTGAATAATACGTCAGCGCCGGATAAAACTCTTTGCCTGTTTTAACTTGCCAAAGTGCATTCCACAGCAGCTCAAGTTCATCTAAGCCAAGATGACGATATTCCTCAATGTAGCTCTCTAATAGCAATTGCTCTTCAGGTTTATGACATGCTGAAAGGTGTACACCTGCAAAACCTAACTGTTTGCAGATTAAAATTTGTAACGCACAGCGTAGATACACCCGATCAGTCAAACCTGATTCTTTTTCTTCACTCAAGATCTTGAGCATATGCGGTGTAATGACAATGCCCGCCACTTGATGCTTCACCATAAAATTGGCGCGTCCCAATGTTAGCGGCATGACACAGGCGAGTAATTTTTGAGAATAGCCATGTTGGGTTAAAAATGCTTTCGCTTCTTTCAAAGCAGATAAATCATAACCCAATTGGCTAATGATGTAATCTGCACCAGCCTTTAACTTTTTATGCAATTTTAAATACTGTGCATCGCGTTCAGCTTCAGCATATTTAAACGGGTTAAATGCAACACCTACACAAAAATCACCATGTTGTTTCGCTGCCATCACGGCATTTACGGATTCAAGGTAACGTGTACGCTCACTAGAGTCCTTACCCTTGTGATGGTTCTTAAGCTTATCACCTGTGAGTAATAATAAATTTTGCTGTCCAATAGCTTGAGCATCATTTAAAAACTGCTCAAAGTCGCTAATGTCCCGCCCCTTACCGGCAAAATGCAGCACTTTTTCGACGTGTTTAGGGTAAGCTTGTGCAGCAATAATCGGGGCAAGATCATCATCCGTATGGACTCGATCTGCCAAAGTCATCAATGCAGGAAAGCTAGCAAATTGAGTTTTTACAGGCAAAATCTCTTTCATTGAGCAGAGATATTCCACCAGCACACAAAACTGATTTTGAGTAAAACAAGTCGAAAGTTGAGACATAAAGGGAAAGTGATCCAGAGGATCAAGACAAAATAAAACCGAATTATAGTCAAGATCGACCTAAAGTGCATCTGATGCCACGCGATTTGGCAGCATCAGAAGTCATACCGATAAAATATAGGCTAGCCCCATACATCCTGTGCAATTTCATTCATCAGTTTAAGTTTTTTCCACTGCGTATCATAAGAAATACGGTTGCCCTCTTCCATCGAAGCAAAACCACTTTGTGGACATAGGCCCAATTGCTCAAGGGGAAGATATGCTGCCGCTTGCTGAATTTTGGCAATCAGCTTCGTTTTGTCTTCAACAGTTTCTATTTTAGTCGAGATCAAGCCTAAAAAGACTTCAGCATTCGTGCCCTGTAATTTTGCTAAAGGCTCAAAACCACCTGCACGCTCAGTGTCAAACTCTAATAAGTAACGATCAATATTATGTAATTTTTCAAAAATAAAACTTTCAATCGCTACATAGCCACCTTGATACAACCAACTCGATAAGAAATTACCACGGTTAATATGCAGTGCCACCACAAGGTCTTCAGGCTTATTGGCAAGCGCAAGATTTAAAGTCTGAACAGCAAAATCTGCTAGATCATCAGGATTCATACCCGATACAAGCTCTTTGCCACGTTGTTCTTCATCGCACAAATAGGCCCAAAATTCATCATTAATCTGAAGATAACGACAACCTTGTTCATATAAGGCTTGAATTGCTTTTTGATAAGCCTGCCCTAAATCTTCAACATATTCAGCCAAACGTTCGGCATAATGACGATTATTGCGCAAATGTGGATACAACATCATGTTGGGACTCGGCAAAGTAAATTTTGCCGTCGCAAAGCCATCAATGGCCTGATGTAAAAAACCATAATGCGCAAGACTTGGATGATCTTCTGGAAAATCAATTTTCCCAGTTACACGAATATCATAGGCTTTGCTAATGACACCTTTAAACTGTAATCCATCACGGGTCTTATAGCCTTGAATACCATCAAACTGTTCAAGAAAATCGTAATGCCACCAACCACGGCGAAAGTCACCATCCGTCATAATGGTGCAGTCATTATCCAACTGAATATCAATCAGGTTATGAATTTCGGCATCTTCCACTTGACGTAATGTTTCTTCATAAATCACACGATCAGCAAAATCATAACGGGCTTTTTTCAGTTTTAATGGTCTTAAAAAGCTCCCGACATGCTCTACCTTATTATTAGCGTACTGGTTTTTTGCTGCTTGGCTCGTGTTGCTCTTCATAAATGTCGTCATTTTAAATGTAGCTTGGATTGAATCGGAGTGTAGAAGAAATGTCGAATTTAACTTTTAGATGCTGTAATTATTGAATAGTGATAAGCATCATAGACTTAACAATATTTATGCATGTTATTTAACACATTTACTGAAAGATGCTCATGTTGAGGTGAACTTATTTCATGTTTTACTTTATAAAAAAGCCAGATGATGTGTCATCTGGCTGTTGGCTCGGCACATTTATTTTTTATATCCTTTTCTTATCGCCCAAATTAATTTTATTTCGTCCAAAGTAAACGCAGAATATGAATGTTAAAACAATCGATAAGAAGAAAAATACTGGAGCGATCGGACCCTCTGGATACTTAACTGCTGTTTCAAAACCCAAACCAAGAATCATAAACAGTAGGAGGAACGATAAAAAATGATGTGTGAAGATAGATAGCCGTGAAGGTATCTCACCATTAAAAGTTAGGAAGTATGTTTTTGGTAGAACCAAATACCAAATCATAAGAGCTGGAATCGTAACCCAAATACCTAAGCCAAATATCAAAGCGTAAATCATGGTTTTTCCTTTCTTCTTATAAAGTATTAATCAGTCTTATTTAAGCTACTCTATTTAAATCATTGCTTTCGCGCTGTTTAATATCAATTTTTTCTAATTCCAGAAAATTATTAGCTGCTCCTGGCTTTAGAAACCCCCAAAGTACAAACATTGAAAAAATGAATACTCCAATAAAGAAAAAGATTGCTAAATAAAGTAAGTCACTTGTTATAGCTAATCTATATTCCTTATAAAAAACATTTAAAAAGCTAAGTACAATATAAGGTACTGCACCTAAAGCATTCATTGTGAAATATATAAAGGTTCCAAAATTTTCATAAAATTTTAATCGCTTTACTGTATATTTAGGTTTTAACTTATAGTTATTACTGAGATTATCTTTTTCTAAATATTCTTTTCCAATTTTATATAACTTGACCGCCTTATCTTTATTACGACAAGACAAAATGTACTTTAGTAAGTCAATGTCTCTATTTTTAATATTTAAATAATTTTCTAACTTAGAAACTTTTATATGGTATTTCAAGTCACTAGAAAATTCGGTTAAAAATTTATCATCCAAAAGATTTTCTTGGTCAGTAATTAACTCATTTATTTTCTTTCTTCTATGCTCTGAATGTTCTCTTAGACTAGAAATAAACCCTGATTTAGCAATAAAATATATACTAGCAACTAAAACAAAAATAACAAGAAGTACGCATATAAACTCTAAACCATAGGTACTTCCTAATATTATTGATGCGATATTATTAAGATCTAAATCAGTATTAAAATTAGCAGCCATAATTTATGTACCACCTTTCCCATTCAAACTCTTAATCGCTTCAGTCGTAGCCTTCACCATATCCGTTGTACTTTTCATTTGGTCAGAGATCAGGTTACTCATATCTTTATGAGTTGCCCCATCTATTTCACGCCCGAAATATTTAAGTGCAAGTTCTTTTCTCACAAAAGCAGCTTCCTCAGTGGGTATGCTTTCCATAAAACTTGGATAAGCTTGAAGCTCTACTTGGGTTTGGTAGTTTTGGTCTGCAAGACGTTTATAATGCAAAGATTGCTTTAAAAAGTAAGTGATTAAAGTAATACCAAGAGCAATAATGGCTATCTTAATTGCCCAAAATTCAGTATTTCCAATAAGGTCTGGAACTAAATTTTTTTTAAAAAAGAAAGTACTTAATGAAGTAACCACTGTAATGAAAATAGCCCAGTAAAAGTATTTTCTATAGTCTTTTTCTAAGCCTTGATATTTCACTACAGCATTATTATAAATATTTTCAGTTTTAGCGTTATCAGCAATATTTCTTAGACGCTTAAATCTCTTAACTTCACCCTCAGCATGATGCATTATATTTCTTATTTCATCTGTTATTATTCTATTATATTTTTCCTTATCATACTTTAATGCTGTTATAAATGACTCTATAGCATTTAAACTAGATTGAGATACAGCCAAATCATTAGGCATTAAATAATAATTTTCTTCATTATACTCTTTTATCATATTACTCAAAGGTATACTAACCAAAACTAAGTAATTTAAATTTTCACTCTCCGTATCTATCCTCTCAATTATCCTTTTTACAATAGAAGCTTGCTCTATACAACTCCATATCAAATGTTTATTAAGATCAAATAGACTAGGATATTTATCACTAGCCTGATAATTAATATGCTTACCTTCCTTTAATTCCTCTAGATAATCTATTAATTGAACAATTTCTACTATAATTTTATTTTTTATTGTTTTATTATCTTCTTTAATTTTCTCTATTTTTTGTATGCGTTCTTCCCCCATATTTTGAAATAACGTTTTTAAAATTTCCTCACCCATCCCCAAACCCCATCCAAATCACAATTTTTTATAAAGTATTAACGCGCATATAGTATCTAAGCTACTTTTATTTTTCTACAACAAAATCAATACTAAATATTGACCAATTATTCGAATGGCTTCCAACAAATATCTAGAACACAGCAAAGCACTCCTCAAAATGCATCATGGAAAGATACCCTCATCTTTTTGATCATCGGCAAGAACACATATTCTCTTTTTAGAGGGGCATTACAAGTGGAATCATTAAAAATTTACAGATTCACTCTGACCATCACCATGAAATCAAACGTACTAGTTTATTATTAACAAATATGGAATGGGTATTTAAAGAATCCTATTTTCTCAAAAGTGAAATATGGTTTATGGAAAGAAGAAAAACAAAATGGTGCAAAATAAGTCAAAAACTTACACAGTTTTAGCCAAATTTTCCAACTCTACCAAATGATAAATACAACAAATAGGCAAAAAAAAGACCTATAAGCATTTTATTAGCTTATAAGTCTTTGATTTATATCTGGTAGGTATAAGCAATACTTAAAACAAACTCATGATATTGATTTTAATAAATTTAAATTACAGTTAAAAGTTAATGATACACGATATGATACAAAAAATTAAACTATAAAAAATTAAGTATTTAAATCAATATTCTCTATCGTAATTTTTTTGAACCAAGTTATCAGATAAAAACTCAGCTCTTTTTAAAAATTCGTGGATAAATGCAACACTTGTATAAGAAGCATATTTATGAACCGCATCTCCTTTATCTTCTGTACCAAAATCACACACAGATTTTGCTGAAATAAATTTTGGTTTAGGATGCCGTGCATTACTTGCAGCTAAATATACCGCATAAGCTTCCATTTCTAAGCCTACAAGGTTTTTATGAGTTTGGATAACTTCTTCCATTTTTACTGTAGATTGTAAAACTGATCCCCCACTAGCATTTGCCTCTACTAAAACCTTGGGTTTCGTATTTGGACGAGTTTCAGGTAATGTAAAACCAGCATAGATACTATGAAGTACAGCTTCATCAGCGGAGATTTCATCACAAATCCGTTTAATTTCTCCATCAATACGTAAATGGTAATGAGCTGGATGAAATATTAAATCCCCATCGTTACAGACTTTCCATTTCCCGCTTCCACTATCAAAAGATGGATCAGCAATTATGATATCTCCAAAATTCGTTTTATCTTTAACTCCGGCACAGATACCGGCCATTAAGACTATTTGAGGACACAAATATTCAATAGCTTTTGTCGCAGAGACCGCTGCTGCTGCCATACCCATTTGAGAAGATTGCGTTAATGCAATAGTAAGAATTCCATATTCCGTCTGAAGCTGGTTCACAAAATATTTCTGATCATCACCATTAATTTTTAAAGCCTCCCAGTCATTTTCCGTGTTTAAAAATTTTCTAACGGCATTAAATTCTTCGTCTATTGCTGTAACAATTAAAACATCATAATGAAAAGTATTCTTGTCATTACGTAATGGAAAAGAATGGGTGCGTTCTAAATAAGTGCAAATTTTAATTATATGCTGCTTCCAGTCAGAAGCGGTCGTAGAATAATGAATAAAATGACATAGCGGATAATTTTTTATATAGTCAGGCTCAATTGTGTAAGCAGTTAAACAAGCGATGAATTTTGGAGAAATTGCTCTTGGATTAGTTTCTATAAACTGAATGATTTCAATTCCTACATTGCTTTCTGCTCGATTCACTTCCCTTCTTGGAATATTTAAATCCAAAATAACAAAATCAAAAAAATGATTCGATAAATAGCGTTTTGCAGTACTGGCATCAGTAGCGTATTCAATATGAAATGGTCTATCCCTAATTTTTTCTTGCAGCAATTGTACAATTTCAGCTTTTTTTTGAATTAAATCTTCAACCAATAAAATTTTTAGCATATTAATCACTTAAATATGTAAGCAGGCTTTTACACCAAGACGATTCTGTTGGGCTATAATAAATACAATCCAGAAAAATATCAGAAAAATTTTCTGAACATTTTAGCTTAAGTTGATCAAAACTAATTTTTTCTACACCCTCACCAAAAAATTCAAGCTGTGTAAGTACAACAACTCTTGTTTTAATTTTATTAAATAATATTTTTTTCATGACATCATACCCTCCTAAAGGCCTTAATCTTCCCTCTCGCGAATCTATACTTTTATCAAACGTAGGGATTGACATATCCAGTATAATTAACTCAGGCGGGGCTTTTAAAATAGCTTGCACTCCGCTTTGATAACTTTTAAAAATCATTATTTGATCTTTTGTATAGTTATTTGTTAGGAGGAAAGATTCTATTTTTTGAATCTTTAAATCACTATCTTCAACTATGTAAATCATTGATATCCTTAATTATTATAAAAACAGAAAATAAATGTTCATTACTTACATCTAACTTTATGTCGAATTCTTTTTTGAAATCGAATTCAGCAATCACTTTTATTTTAGATAAGCCAGATCCACCTTCAAGACATGCCCTATTAACTGTTAAGTTTTGTTGAGCAGTAGCTAAATCTTGTCTAAAATCATCTATATTTTTTTCTTTCGAAATGTAATTAGAACTAGTTATGTGAAGAGAATTATCTTCTATGCTTAGATCTAAATCTAAAGTATCTTCTACAGTAAAATCATTATGAATAATTGCGTTTTGTATAAGTAAAAAAAGTATTTTGCATAAGCCTTCAAAATACTTTCCATTCAAATGTTCAAATTTATCTATAAAATTGATTGTTGGCTTTCCTGTACCAAAACAGTTTTCAATTTGTTTAATACAAACCGATACTGCATGTGTAATAGGAAAGGATTCTAACCCCACATCAGTGGATATATAAAACCAACTTTTTACAGTTTGCATTTTTTCATGAAAACTTTCTCGAGCTTGAATCATATTATTAAGATGATTCGACAATAAATTTCTATCTGGACTTCTGACGATCTTTTGGGTAATTCTCTCCAATTGACCTATAATCTGCTCAGATGACTTATCAATTTCTTCTCGAATTACAGCTAAATCATTTTCAAGATTATTTCGACAAATTAAAAATATTTTTTCTATAAGTTCTTCTGTTAAAGTATCTTCTTTAATAAAATCAACAACTTCATCATGTTGAGACTTCAACCAAAATATATTGAACAAACTATTTTTTTCGCCGCCATCTATAGTATCAAATTGTAGCTTTTTCTTAAGATAAGCCTTTATTGTTTCATTTAATTTTTTATTAGAGGCAATTAAGTCTCTTTGCAACTCTTTTCTAAACTTAGCACTAACATTATTTGATATATTTTCCCAATGCTCGTTAACTTTAAACTGACCATTAATTAACTCAAAGTGTATTTGACTTTCAACAAATGACTTTGTGAAATATCCTTCAAACCATCCATGTCTAATAGCTGTGCTGACATGAGTATCTAAACCATAAGCTGGATTAAAGTAAAATTCATTTATCACATTTCTAACTATATTGAAATATGATTCTTCTAATTCATTCTTTGGCAAATAAACATTTTTAAGCTGAGGATATTGATCTTTATAAATTGAATTTAAAATTTCTTTTAGTTTTTGATTCGTTTCATGATCTTGGGATTTTAATGCTTCTTTGCACTTATCCAACCCTCTATTCACATTTTCAAATAATAATGATTTTAAACTTTCTGTATCAACGAAAATTCTACCTGTTTCAACTACTTTAAATAGCTTGTTCACCTCTAAATTCTTTGTTATCTGTGCAATTTCAGTTCTATAAATTTTAGAATTACCTTCATCTAAATTAACTAATTTTTGACAAATTTGAATTCTTAGTAATTCAACTTCATCCAAATGTATATATATAGGTAAAGAATCTATTACATTTAGAGTACAAATATTTTTCAGATAATATAGAACAGAAGCTGACATAGAATTTTCATAAACATAAAAAAGCTCAATAGGATTTTCAATTTCATACCCTATTAGCACGTAATCCAATAAATCTGATAAATTTAAATCAAATATTGGATCTATTAATTTATTCTTTTTCAAATAATCTACAAGAATTGAGAAATTTATATTTTCCAGTAATTTACTGTCACCATAATTTTCCCTAAAAAATTGCAAAGCATCAATTCTATTATCAATAGATCCATTATGAATAATTTCTTCGGAAAAGAAATCCAATATTTTAATACTATCATTTGATTTCAAATATGTATTAAATATATTTATTTTAGCTTGCCTTTGAATATAATTATTTTGAGAGTCCTCATTCTCTTTAAATAAAACCAAAGCCTCAGCATGATTTGATTTATTAAGTTCGATCAAACCCAAATAGTTATTAAAACGATTTTTAGGAATTAGGTGTTCAATCTCATTAAGTAAAATATTATCATTTAAATTCAGTGACTT
>RCUM01000235.1_pt1 | contig 38394 bp, 33 predicted proteins | sample 2166141 | NCBI WGS metagenome assembly RCUM01 (sample SAMN09932756, study PRJNA488358) | compost metagenome | isolation source: compost soil in crotonic acid-enriched | place: Germany: Experimental Botanical Garden
CACTTATACCGTGATTCCACATGACATACTCCTCTGTTATAGCCGCATTTCTATCCGCATAAGTTCCGTTTGCAGTTTCTATAATAGCTCCTGAATTAAAATATCGATAACCTATTTTTTCAAAATTATCATCAAACATCCAAACGACAGGATGGAACTCAACAAACACAAATTTCCCATTAGGCTTCAAAAATCTGGAAATAACCTTTGCCCATTTATCTAAATCAGGTAACCAACCGATTGTACCATAACTCGTAAAAACAAAATCAAATTGCTGGTCCAAATGATTCGGCAGATCGTATAGATCACAACAGATAAAACGAACATCGGCATTTGTCTGTTCGGCAATTTTTCGTGCACTTTCTATAGCCTTATCGGACAAATCGATCCCCGTAACTTCAGCACCGAGCCGGCTCAGTGAAATTGTGTCTTGACCAAAATGGCATTGCAAATGTAATATTGTTTTCCCCTGAATATCATCAAGCAGATCTAACTCAATATCATTCAAAGAACTTCTCCCTTGAAGAAAACCTGGGAGATCATAAAATTCCGACTTGAGATGTGAATCCGTTCTACTATTCCAGGACGCTCTGTTTATATCCAAATAGTGCTGTTCTTTATTCATAGCTTAAATCTACCTTTTTTATCCGTATTATTTATAACATTAACTCATGCTTAAAGAAAAATTAACGTTCTTAACAGCTGTAATACTTCATTGTTTTAAGAAGGTCAGATTAATATTGGAATACCGATAACGTTCTAACCTATTATTTTCTGTTAATTTGAGCCTGTTGTCCGCAAGCACAAATGTCAGTCCTGTAAAATCGTAATAACTCCAATAAGCTCTTGTAAAAAAGTGGAATGAACGAAAAGGAATATGATCAAAGTCAAAAAAATAACTGTGTGCTGTATTCAGGCTGTCAATAATTAAAAGTTTATTGCTTTTTGGTTTTTCAATAATTAAATATTGGTACAACGGAATCTGGTCGTTTTCCGGTTTTATCCAACCAAAGTCCCCATCTGTTACACAGGCTTTCACCGCCAATTTTTCAATTCTTCCATTAGCTAATTCAAATGCCCGATAATATTGTGGTTCGGCAATATTGTCAAAGTATATTTTCACGCTATTGGTATCAAGTTCCTCATTGGTTTGATATAAGGGGAGAAATTCCGTACTCGTAGACCAATCTGTTTTAACATCGATCTGCGATGGCATCTGAGAGAAAAAAGTCAGGGTATCATTTTTAATTACAAAGGCCCCTCTGGATTGATTCTCATAGCCCACATCCTCCCCCGATTTCAGGGGAAGGTTTGTTTCCTTATAAAAATAACTATGATCCCTGAAGTTCAGCACCAATTCATTGGTAGAATCGCTTTTATATGTTATGATTTCAGCATGATGATCAACCAGATGAGATGTGTCGCCCCCTGTTTTCTGGCCATTATTCCCACAAGATTGTGATGCAAATAGTACCAGCAGCAGTATTTTATAATTTTCGAGTGCCAACATGACGTTCAAATTTTAAAATATAACATGATTCATTTATCATCCCTTTGCCTCAAAAACACATGAAAAGCAACTATTTCGCCTTTTCAATTTTTATATCAGATGGCCCATCTCCATAGTATGTAGGCTGCTGTTCAACCATCTTTGGATTGCCATTTTCGTCTTTTTCCAATTTTTTAATACCCGTTCTTGGTGGACGTTTGGTATCCAGATCCATCTCGAAAGAAATGGTAATTTTATCATTTATCCCAAGACTATTTCCTTCATTATCAAAAACCTGCAAATCATCTGCAGTGAACTTCTCCGGGATATACATTCCGTTTTTATTGTCCTTATACCCCAAATCTATACTGCCGATATAATCACCTTTTCCTTTTGGTTCGGAATACAACGAAACAGCAATTTCCATATCGCTACGGACTGTTACGTCACTGTTAAGGTAAGGGTATCCTGTTAAACTAAAGCGCTTACCAGCATTATCCTTGTTTTGATTTAGTTTTTCAAACTGATCTGCATTAATTGGAGTTGCCGGTTGATCCTTTCCTCCACCACAACTTGATATCGCAAAAGTCGCAGCTATTAGCAGTGTCATCACTGTCATTTTCATTGTTTTCATATTATTATCATTAAAAGTAATACCTTAATTAAACCATTCTGTTGTTGTAGCAGTATCCTGAGATAACAAACCCAACAATCAAATATAGAATAAGCTGGCACCACTTTTAGACCGGTCTAATATTCGCCTGAACCCAATGAATATCCGTCTATCAATTACAACGTTTCGGAGCTAGACTCGTACAGGAATTGACTTAATTTAAGCGTTCTTTCCCCTCACAGTTTGTTCATTACTACTTTTATCCGTTTTTATGAAATCCTTATTTTATCAATACTGCAAATAATAATACAGTTGCGTACCTAATGAATAAGCTAATCCTAGCAATATCATGACTGGTAAAACATACAATAAGGAATAATATTTGGCAATAAAATCAAAAGATCCTTTGCTGCTCCCTACCTCCTCTTTTTCAAAATAGTTTTCCAGATCTTGCTTTGCCGAAACTGGAAGGTAGTGAATATACTGTTGGCCTGTTTTTAAAGTTATTCGCAATGCAAAATATAACCTTAACGAATCAAATATGCGAAAGAATTCAATATCTTGAATAGCGATGTTTTTCCCGTTCACAATGATTTGGTTTTCCTCAAAAATCATAACATCTGCGCTCGATTTTATTTTCGACACAAATAATGAATACGGGAAACCTATGACTAAGACCGCATTCCATAAGGGATGAATATTGCGAATTAATAGTGTGCTAGCGAACATGAGCGCAAAAGAAATCAAAGCGGTATATAAGCTATACGAAAGTATTCGATCAAAGTTAAAGGCTTCAGCTTGTAGTGGCTGTTTCATATACAATTATCTTTTCTGGATTAACAGCAGGCTATTTTTCAAATTGTCCCTTATCAAGGCCCAACAGGTCTTATTTTATCTGACTGCTGGGATAAAGCTAGCTCACTACCGCCACAATAATAGATTTATTTACAATTCGCTATCGTCCTTTTACAATATGTCTGTTTTCATGATTTTCAGGTTTCGGTATCAGCCTACAATCTGCTCTCTCAAATTTTCAACCAAATGGTTGTTTTCAATACCCCATTTATCAATGATTGCTATGACTGGCAATAAGCTAATCCCCAAGTCAGTCAGGCTATACTCGACTTTCAGTGGAAGTCCTTGATAAATTTTCTTCACGATAATACCAGCTTGTTCCAATTCATGAAGCTGCATATTGATTACTCTTGGGCTTGCATCATGAATAGCACGATGCAATTCACTGGGACGTTTTATACCTTTGTTGATACCATCCAATATACAGGCTTTCCATTTTCCACCAAGTATTTTCATTGTGACGACTATGCCACAATCAAGATCTTCGGGAATCTTTCTACTATACATAATTTCATAATTTTCATTAAAACTACTGAATTTTGCAATTCCATAGGGAATAATTTTTCCCTGGGTGAATCCTTTTTCCCTTATTGCCAGCCTACCGGCTTGTCCTCATATTTGTTGTATAAAGATTAATAAAGAAACACATGGAGACATTGAAAAATCAAATCAGCATTATCGGCCTAGGTCCGATGGGTATAAAAATAGCGCAGCTCTATCTACAAAAAGGTTTTCAGGTCACTGTATTCAATCGAACAGCAGCTAAAGGAGATAAACTGGTAAAAGAAGGTGCTCGATTAGCGAAAAACATCAGCGAAGCCATTGAGGCAAGCCCAGTGAGTGTTGTTATCGTTCATAACTATTCGGTAGCGAATGATCTTTTTTCATCAATCGAAACAGGGAATACATTAGCGGGCAAACTCATTGTGCAATTGACTACAGGTACATCGCAGGAAGCACGTTTAAGCGAAACCTGGTTTAATGGTAAAACTGCCGATTACCTTGATGGAGCGATACAGGTGGCGCCAGAACAGATGGCGCAGCCGGATACAACAATACTGTTTTCGGGCAATAGCAGAAAATATCTTGAAATCGAAGATACATTGAAAATTCTGGGTGGAAATCTAAAATATCTAGGCGAAAATATTGGTGCAGCAGCAGCCATGGATACAGCTACACTTTCCTATATCTACGGCGCAGCAGCAGGTTTTCTACATGGTGCTTTAATTGCTGAATCGGAAAATTTTGACGTCAGGGAATATGGCAATATCATCGCAGAAATTGCTCCAGGAATGGGTGAATTTTTAAAGCATGAGGGTGCTGTGATCAGCAGCGGAGATTTTAAGCTTTCCCAAAGTCCACTTGCCATCTCCGTAGAGGCAACAGAAAGAATCCTTGCAACAGCAAAATTAAGTGGAATAAATACTGAATTCCCCCAGTTTGCAGCAAATTGGCTCAAAAGAGCAAAAGATGCGGGCTATGAACAGGAAGAATTTGCTGCCGTGATTAAGACATTGCGAACACCGCAATAGCCAGGAGCCCAATCACCTAAAAGTGGCTCAACACAAAAACTCTATAATCGGATAACTTTATTAAACCAAATCTAGAGATAAAGCTATCCGATTACAACTAAAATTTACGATCAACCAATTAAAGAATATAATAGAATTGCTCAGCAGGTGCAGTTGGTTTTGGAGTGGGTTCGCCAATAGCTTCCAATAGATTCATCTCAATGGTCTGGCAGATCGTTGTCATCGGCGTATCCATGGGTTTATTTTCAAAAGGATCTTGCATTAAGATGGCAGTACGTTCGATAATAATAAAAATAATAGGAATTCCGATCGTCAGCAGCATTTTTACCAAGATAACATCATCATTCAGACTAAAGGGTAATAAGAGCGCAAATAGATAAATCAGAAAATGGATCAGCTTACCATAGGACACCGGAAAAACCGTATTTTTTATGCGCTCACATCGCCCCATTGAATCCGAAAACCGTGTTAGAATCTCGTCCGCAGCAACCTGCCGAAATTCAGTAATCAACCCCTCCTCGGCCAATAAACGCAAATGCTTTCCATGCGCATTTAAAATTCCGTAAACAGCATTTGTGTCCTTTATTTGATAATTTTCCAAATAGTCGCTTACCCGTTTTGAATACGGCTCCTTTCGCAACGATTCGCTCAAGGCATAATTCCATATAATCTGTCTTTCAACAAACATTTTTAGATGGATGTCCTGATCTTTACTGATAAAAGTCTGCAAAAGACGAATTAAGCTGCGTGAATCATTGACAATTCCGCCCCAAACAATACGTGCTTCCCACCATCTATCGTAAGATTGCGCAGTTCGAAAAGCCAACAAAAGCGATATGGCTGTACCAACGATGGCAATTAAAGATAAGGGGATTTCCAATGTGAGGAAGTCTTTGTGTTTTGCCAGTAGGCCCACCAGACAGCCAAAAAATACAATTCGAACCAGATCAGTCTGAATGGTCTTTAAAAAGTATGAGACGGAGATCCTCCTATTAAGTAACATATAACAATCGTTCTTTAGTTGAAATAATACATCATATAAATCCGAAAGTTGTTTTTTTGTTTTAAAAGACTAAAAACAAAATGTTAAAAACCTACAATAAAGCGAATTATTTTTCATCATCTCTATTGACATTAGTGCTGATCTTAGGAACAGATTTTCAGGTAAAAAAAACAAAAATAATGCCGTATTACACAAGATTTCCTTAATTTGTATCCGCTTGATTTAACAGGCGTATAATACGATGGGTATATTGGATTTGGATAAAGAATATTGGGACAATCGCTATAAAAACAGGGAGACCGGATGGGATATTGGTTATGCCTCACCGGCATTAATCGAATATGCGGAAACGATGATTCCCAAAGACGCTTCTATTTTGATCCCTGGCTGTGGAAATGCACACGAAGCGAAAGCGCTACTTGACAAAGGGTTTAAAAACATTACTTTACTTGATATCGCGCCAACATTAGTCAATCAGGTTCAAAAAGAGTTTGGCGAAGCTGCACCGGTCCAGATTATCTGCGAAGATTTTTTTGAACATGGCGAAAAATACGATTATATTCTCGAGCAGACTTTTTTCTGTGCATTAGATCCGCATTTACGCGAAAAATACCGCAACAAAATAACCGATCTGCTCCATCCACATGGTATCCTTGCAGGTTTATTGTTTAACAGAGCATTTGAACCAACAGGCCCACCCTTTGGCGGAAACAAAACGGAATATCAACGACTGTTTCAGGTAGCCTTTGATATTTTAAAAATGGAGGACTGTTTTAACAGCATACCTCAACGACAAGGTAGTGAGCTTTTCATTGCATTAAGGAAGAAATAGCTTATTTACCAGGCATTACCTGATAAGTCGGATCCTCCATAATATTAACGACAGCGATTCCCTCTGCATTTTTGAGTAAAGAGCGACAATCCTCACTGAGGTGCCAAAGCTCTATCTTCTTCTGTTGTGCAGCATAACGCTCTGTGATTTTATTTAACGCATCCACAGCAGACATGTCCACCACCCTACTTTCTTTAAAATCCAAAATGACGCGATCGGGATCCTCAGAGATATCAAACTTATCCAAAAAATTGGCGGTAGATCCGAAAAAAAGAGGACCATATATTTCATAATGCTTTATGCCATCTTGGTCGAGGTATTTTCTGGCCCGTATCCGTTTTGCATTATCCCAGGCAAAAACCAATGCAGACACGACGACACCAACAAGTACAGCTAAAGCCAAATTGTGCAATAACACTGTTATTCCAGCAACAAGAATACCAACGAAAATATCTGATTTCGGAAATTTATTGATGATCCGGAAACTCACCCATTGAAAAGTTCCGATCGCCACCATCATCATCACCCCGACAAGTGCTGCCATTGGGATCTGCTCAATAAAAGGAGCACCGACCAGGATAATCACTAGGATTGTTATGGCCCCGATAAAAGCAGATAGTCGGGTCCGTGCACCGGCATTCAGATTCACCAACGTCTGGGCCACCATAGCACATCCCCCCATTCCACCAAAAAATCCGTTAATCGCATTTGCTATCCCCTGCGCCATGGACTCACGATTTGCGTCCCCCTTGCTAGCTGTAATTTCATCAACCATATTAAGGGTTAAAAGAGACTCAACAAGTCCTACAGCAGCCATCACTAAGGAATATGGAAAGATCAATTGCAATGTCTCCCAACTCCAGGGAACATTGGGCAGATGAAAATGTGGCAGTGATCCGCTGACTGAAGCGATGTCCACGACCTTCTTGGTTTCGATACCCAGCAGGGAAACAAGACCAAAAACGACTAAAATAGCGATTAACGAAGCAGGAATTGCTTTTGTCAGCCGGGGAAAACCGATCACAATCAACATCGTTAACAATGTAAGTCCCCCCATAATATATAGTGTCGCCCCCGACATCCATGCTGTACCTGTTCCACTGCTCACTTTAAATTGGACAACCTGTGCCATGAAAATAATAATGGCCAATCCGTTCAAGAAACCATACATAACGGGCTGCGGAATCAGCCGGACAAATTTACCCCATTTAAAAAGACCGACCAAAAATTGCAATAGACCTGCCAGGACCACAGCAGCGAAAAGATAATCGATACCATGACTTGCTGCAAGCGCCATCAGAACGACAATAGTCGCACCGGCGCCACCAGATACCATACCCGGTCTTCCTCCCAAAACAGCTGTCACAAGCCCCATTAAAAAGGCCGCATACAGCCCCGTCAGAGGAGGCAAGCCCGCTAATATTGCAAATGAAAGTGATTCCGGTATCATGGTCATGGCAACCGTCAAACCAGCAAATAGCTCGTTCTTAAAATTGATGGATCGCACATTAAAAAATTCAAAGGTATTGTTCATATCAAAATCAGTTGAACAGTTATAAAGCCCTGCAAAGGTAACAATCCGTACCGCAAATCAGCAAGCTATGCGCTGCTAAAACACAAAGAAATCACAATCCTAAAAACACTTTTAACAACTATTTGTTATTCATTACAAGTTTTATTGCAAAACAGTATATTAGCCCTTATGAAACAGCATTCAGGTACATATCGTTCTATTTTATTTTTATTTATAAATCTATTTACTACTCTTTTTGGAACCTTGGTCTTTGCTAATTCCACAGCTAGCGGATCCACTTATACAAGTCAGTTTGTCGTACCATTTTCAATCTTAAATCCCTCATTGCTAACAGACAGTACGCAGCTAAAATCATCAACAGACAGCATAATTCCTATCGGCCCCTCGAAAAAAATGACGGATAGCATCACCGTATCCATACAACAGACGAAATGGATTTCCGATCGGATCAATGCCAAATTACCCGATAGTATCGTAAATTATCAAAAGAAAAACTTTCTACGGGCTGGAATCGAATGGTTTTCGATTCAGGCCATACCCGCATCAGTCAATTACTTCATACGGAAAGATCCTGTCTCCCATATTTCCTTCAAAAATTTCTTCAGTCATTTGAAGTTTTCCGCTTGGACCTGGGATGACAATCTCTTTGCTACAAATCAGATCGCGCACCCCTACCATGGTCAGTTCTATTTCAATTCATTCCGATCCAACAATTTTAGTTTCCTACAATCTACGCTTGCGACAGTCGTAGGAAGTTATATCTGGGAGACAGCAGGCGAGACAGAACCGCCTTCGATCAACGATATTATCAATACCAGTTTTGGCGGAACAATTCTCGGTGAGATGACTCATCGTCTTTCACACCATATACTCGCCAGACCAAGTCTTACAAAAGGACAACGTAATAAAAAAGAAATTTTGGCGATGTTGATCAATCCGATGAATGGTTTAAATCGACTGCTCGATGGCCGTTGGGGAAATACAACCAAAGGTGCCGTGGTTGACAGTTCTTTGGTTCATACCGAAGTGGAGCTGGGGATCCGCAGATTTGATGCCAAGGAGCATAATGTCCTGAGCCGGGGGAAGAATGACATCTACGCGCGCATTAAACTGATTTACAACAACGATGATGTCGATAAAAAGAAACCATTTGACGACTTCTTTCTAAATCTTGAGATTGGATCAGATGACAGCTCTATGGTCAATGCAGTTAATGTTTACGCTTCTCTCTATGGGAATCGAATATTATCCAATTTAACAGGCCGACATCGTGGTATCGTTTCCGCTCATTTTGACTTTTTGCGTAATGAAGCGTTCTATTATGGATCACAAAGCATCAATTACAATATTTTTTCCAATTATAACATCAGTAAACGGACCAAGTTGACCACCATTCTGGGTGGTGGCCCAGTCGTACTGGCCGCAGTACCGGATCCATATCTTCATTTTGGCGAAAGTCGTACCTACGATTATGGCCCCGGAGCAGATGTCCGGGCATCAGCAACACTAAGTACGCTCAATCGCTTCAAATTTGGTATAGATTACCGTGGGGGATATTTCGTCACGATTAGTGGCAACAAATCTCACCACTATCTTCATACCGCATCCACCAGTGCATCTGTACGGATCTGGAAAAACTTTGGGGTCAACCTTCACTCCGGATATTTTAGACTTGAAGGTCATTACCAAGACCATAACAATGTCAATAAAGATTATCCTTTTATCCGTTTAGCTCTAGCCTACAACTCCGAATACTAAGATAAAAAAAGACCTAACCGTCTTCCGGTTAGGTCTTTTTTCTAATTTGTCCAATATTTTTTCATTGCCTCTTTCAAACGTGGGTCATATCCATAAATATCTGGATAAGAAACCAATTTACCATCATCATCGAGCCAGGTGGTATAATAAGTCAGGTATACAGGCATCTGACGTTTCAGAGTTACCCAACGCGACTTGGTGATAGAATCCGTTGTAATCTCTTTTGCAATCTTCTCCGCCTGCTTTTCATTATTGACCAGGTAACCGGCCAGGTCCACAGGTTTTTCAACGCGCACACAACCATGGCTGACAGCGCGGTTGGTCTGTCCAAACATTTGTTTGGCAGGTGTATCATGGAGATAGATCGAATAAGCATTTTCAAACAAAAATTTCACATTACCCAACGAATTGTCTGAGCCCGGATTTTGTTTAAAACGGAATTTCTCCACCGAATCGGATTGCCAATTTACGGTACTGGGATCCACCTGCTTTCCTTTATAATATGCCACCATATTACGTGAAGCTAGATAGTTAGGATTGTTCCGTACACTTGCCAATAATTCTTTTTTCACAATACTACTCGGGATATTCCATACAGGGTTGACCTGCATGGCATCCAAGATGCCCTGCATGACCGGAGTTTCATGGTTTTCACCTTTACGGGTATATGCCGGATTATCCGTTTCACCAACACATACATTCATCAATTGGCTGGTTTTTCCATCTTCCATGATGTGTAGTCGCTGTTCCGGAATATTAACAATAACATATTTCTCGGGGAAAGACTCACCCATCCAACGTAATTTTTCCAGCACCATCAGCACTTTCGTTCTTTGCACATTATCCAAGTTACCGTTTTCCAACAAATCCTGAAATTGAATGTAATACTGGTTTTTTGGCTGAATACCAGCCATTAATGGACCAATCTCCACACTATCTAATAGATGCACAACGCCAGCATAGTTCATACGTTTTTGAGGAACAAAATACCTTCCGTACAAACGTTTTGGATTAATTACACCATATTTTATACTGCTTACATAAGCCACTAATCCATCTGTCCCTAAAAGATCCAATTTGGCCAGAAGCGGATAAGATTCCGCTACATCCTTAGGCTTCAGTTTGCGAAGAGAAAATAAAGTTTCCTTGATCTCTGTTGTGTGAAAGTAACTACTACGAATCCCATGTTTTTCGCTTCGTTCAAAATAATTCAATAGCGTATCAATACTGCCATCGAATAGATGGCTAGCGATTAAAGTCATCCCCTTGGTAGAATCAGACAACTCCTTCATCCAACTCGGGTTATGCAGTTTGGACTTCTGTTTACCATACACCTCATGGAATACCTTCAGATAGGCGGTCGTATCAAATTCTTTATAGGATTTTTGCTCAAAACCCTTTGCGAGCACATCGCCATAAGTCGGTGGATTCTCTTTACAGGAAAAAAATACAATTGAAACGAAGGAAATAAAAACTAAAATACGTAACATACAACAAATAATGAAAAAGAAATGGCTTCGCAATAATGAAGCCATTTTCTGATCACAAAGATAAATAATTCTTATTGGCAAACGAATTTTACCTGTCATTGAATCACTACAGAATGAATTACTGATATTTTTGCAGGAAATCTTCGAGGAGCTCGACCATCTCGGAGTTCCCCAAAAAAGCTGCCGTTCGTTGGTGTAATGTCTTTGGTTCAATATCTAAAATACGTTGATATCCATTGGTCGCTTTACCTCCGGCTTGTTCAATAATAAAAGCGATCGGATTACACTCATACATCAATCGTAATTTTCCATTCGGGTGGGCAGAGGTGGTTGGATAAAGAAATATCCCTCCTTTCAATAAATTACGATGAATGTCGGCAACCATAGAACCAATATATCGTGACGCATAGGGACGCTGGGTAGAAGCATCTTCCATTTGGCAGTATTTGATATACTGCTTAACGCCATTCGGAAATTTAGAATAGTTTCCCTCATTGATCGAATAAATATGGCCAGCTTCGGGAATCTTCATATCGGGATGTGATAGGCAGAATTCACCAATCGAAGGATCCAATGTAAACCCATTCACACCCTTTCCAGTGGTATAAACCAACATCGTTGAACTTCCGTAAATTACGTATCCAGCTGCAACCTGCTTAGTTCCATGTTGCAGAATATCATTGCTATTGCACGATACTCCGGTATCCGAAAGCCGGCGGTAAATCGAAAAAATGGTACCCACAGAAACATTCACATCAATATTACTCGAACCATCCAGTGGATCTATACAAACAATATATTTTGCATTTTTAGAAACTCCAGACTGCATGTAAACTGGATTTTCATGTTCCTCAGAAGCAACCACACAGCATTCTCCCCCACTTTGGAGCGCTTTAATAAATTGCTCATCAGCATACACATCCAGCTTTTTCTGCCCTTCGCCCTGAATATTGGTTTGACCTGCATCCCCCAGGATATCAACCAATCCAGCCTTATTGACTTCTCTGTTAACAATTTTTGCTGCAATTCCGATATCACGCAAGAGTCTGGACAGCTCGCCTTTCGCGTATGGAAAATCGGCTTGTTTTTCAATAATAAATTGACCTAGTGTTGTTATACCACTCATAATAGTGTTTTATTGGATATTTGTTGCACAAAGCTAAAAAAGTAAAACAGATTTTAGCAAAGCTAAACCCCTGTTCAGCTAAACTTTAGCAGACGAAATGCGCAATCGATTGCGCATTTCCTTGAAAACTTTCATTTGCTAAAACGATTATCAACTACAAAAAGATAACAAAGCACAGCCAGAAGTAGATATCTTTTAAATATTGCCAAATAAAAAAAAACTAAAAAATGATAAGTATTTGGTAATTTTGGCAAAACAGATTGATACAATGCAACAACTTATACAGCTCGTTGAAAAGGAAAAACTAGGCAGCCAACTTGTTACACAACATACATTGATTATTGACGACAAGCAGGTCAGCCATGGTGCACTATTTTTTGTTAAAACAGCGCGTAAAACCTTTAAAATAATGGTTCCAGCACCTTTTCACGAAGCATTGTTAGCAGACAAACTAACTGTCCAGAGCTTAATGAAGCATCCAGAAGCCATGCTGCTCTCCTAGAAGCCGACTTTGGCCCCAACACAGCTTAGCTCACTCCCTATCCTCCCCGTTGCCGCTCCTGTTTCGTTGGGTATTATCACACTAAACAAATAGCCCACTTTGTTTGTTTATTTTAGGTGTGGTACCGAGATCATCGTTTATCCAACAGATTGATTTCCTTTCCGAAAGGACGGATATACGCTTTGAAATATTACAAATAAACAATGTAAAAGTATAACATTACCCAAGCAATAACCCTTAAATTTATTGTACAACAAAATGCTATGCAATACCAATATAAACTTTCAGGCATCTCCTGTGACGGGTGTAGAACAACAATTGAGAATGCTATCAATCAGCTTCCTGGAGTTCAGGCTAAAGTTACGCTAGACCCACCGCTACTGACAATAGAGTCTGCAAAAGAAATTTCGACAGAACAACTACAGGAAACCCTCGCTAAATTAGGTAATTATCATATTGGCGAATTGAATAAACCTGCACAAGAAACCCCAAATACGGAACAACCAAAGCTATCTACGTCAAGCAAGTACTATTGCCCTATGCACTGCGAAGGTGATAAAACCTACGATCAACCGGGACGCTGTCCTGTTTGTGGAATGTACCTTGTACCGATGGAAAATATTGAAAACAAACATCATCATCCTGATCATAGGCACAGTACGGAACAAGCTCCCACAGTTGTCGCACAGACAAAGATGGAACAGCAGCATGAATCCATTATACAGGAACATAATCATGCTGGACAACAACATCAATCTGTAGCACAGGATCATGACCATCACCAACATGAATCAATACAGCATGGTCACGACCATAACCAGCATAAACATGCCCACAACGACCATTCTGCCGCTGCAAAACCCAACCAACCGAAAGCGGGTTCAGCCGGAAAATACTACTGTCCTATGCATTGTGAGGGCGACAAGCTCTATGATAAACCGGGCAACTGTCCAGTTTGTGGGATGAACTTGGAGAAAGTCCCCGAATTAACCAAAAGCACACAATACAGCTGTCCGATGCATCCCGAAATTGTTCAGGATCATCCTGGAAGCTGCCCGATCTGTGGTATGGATCTTGTCCCTATCGCTGGAGGAAATGATACCGACGATGATAGGACCTATAGAGATCTCCGGATGAAACTATGGCTATCCATCCTGTTTACAGTTCCGATATTTATACTATCCATGGGAGAAATGCTTCCCGGTAATCCGATCGGTAAAGTAATTCCACCGGATTGGTCAGGCTGGATACAATTATTTCTATCCCTGCCGGTGGTCTTCTATACCTGTTGGTCATTTTTCCAACGCGGTTGGATTTCTTTTAAAACATGGCGCCTGAATATGTTTAGCTTGATTGCCCTTGGTGCTGGCGCGGGGTTCGTATATAGTATTATTGGCCTGTTTTTCCCACAGTTATTTCCAGCCGACCTAAAAAATCATCACGGATATATCGCATTATATTTTGAGTCCGTTACTGTTATCCTAACATTGGTTCTCCTTGGGCAGGTGATGGAAGCCAAAGCCCATTCCAAAACCAATTCAGCAATCAAAGAGCTCATTAAACTCAGCCCCTCTGACGCTACCCGGGTTGAAAATGGTGTCGACGTAAAAATTGGAGTCGATCAGATTAAGATCGGTGATACGCTGAAAGTAAAACCCGGAGATAAAATCCCTGTCGATGGACAGATTACAAATGGTACGACGAGCATTGATGAATCCATGCTGACGGGCGAACCACTACCTGTCGAAAAGCAGGAAGGTGACAAGGTTAGTTCCGGAACCATCAACGGTGAACGAAGTTTCCTAATGAAAGCAGAACGTATTGGTTCAGACACCTTATTGGCTCAGATCATTCAGATGGTCAATGATGCCAGCAGAAGTAAAGCTCCAATCCAACGTCTCACAGATAAAGTATCTGAAATATTTGTTCCAATTGTGATCGTTATTGCTTTGTTGACATTTTTCGCCTGGTGGATCTGGGGTCCTGCGCCATCATTGGCTTATGGTTTCGCCAATGCATTGGCAGTGCTTATTGTTGCTTGTCCTTGTGCCCTTGGTCTGGCAACTCCGATGTCCGTCATGGTCGGTGTAGGCAAGGGAGCCAAAAATGGTATTTTGATCAAAGATGCCAGTGCATTAGAAAAAATGAACAAGGTTGATGTTGTATTAACAGACAAGACGGGAACAATCACTGAAGGTAAACCCACCGTTGATGACATTCAACCCACCGCTAAGAGCAGTATCAACGAAATATTATCCTTAGCCGCCGCTCTCAATAGCAACAGCACCCACCCACTCGGCCAAGCTATTATTGATCGAGCAAAAAAGGAAGGAAACAAAATAGAACAACAGGTTACGGACTTCGAAAACGTTGCCGGACAAGGTATCAAAGGGCATATTAACGGCCAATTGATTGCCCTCGGTAATCAATTGCTGATGGATTCCGGGCAGGTGATCATCCCAAACGAAATACGAAAAGCTGTCGAGTCAGCCCAATCCAATGGCAAAACTGTTTCCTATCTCTCGAAAGGAAGTGATTTACTTGGCTACTTTAGCATCTCCGATCAGATTAAAACCTCTTCCAAACAGGCCATTCACTACCTGCTTCAGCATGATGTAGATGTAATTATGCTCACTGGAGACAATGCACACACGGCAAAATCCGTCGCTGGGCAGGTCGGCATCAAACATTTCAAAGCAAATGCATTACCGAAGGATAAATTACAGGAAATACATAAGCTACAGGAACAGGGACATATTGTGGCTATGGCTGGTGATGGTATTAACGATGCTCCTGCCCTTGCGCAAGCCGATATTGGCATCGCTATGGGAACAGGAACAGATGTAGCTATACAAAGTGCGTCTCTGACCCTGCTACAGGGAGACCTAATAGGCATCGCTAAAGCCAAAATATTGAGTAAGAAACTTCTCCGAAACATCAAAGAAAATTTAGGCTTTGCTTTTATCTATAATATTTTGGGCATTCCCTTGGCTGCAGGGCTTCTATATCCGAGCTTTGGCATCCTGTTATCTCCAATGATAGCTGCTGCAGCAATGAGCTTTAGTTCCGTTTCGGTGATTTTAAACTCACTACGCTTAAACCGTGCAACAATAGAAGTAGATAAGAAGTAAACAAAAAGAAAGGCGCTTGATAGCAACGAAAATAGATAATTAACTATATTCGCTATTCTTAATGACATATATTTATCATTATTAATTATGCGTAATATACTTTTAATACTTCTATCGGTTATCGTAACGCTAGTTTGTGTCGAAAACCCGCAAACAATCAATATTGATCTTTTTGTGGAGAGCAAAGTAGCATTATGGAAACTCCTATTGACATTTTTCGCAATGGGAGTACTCTTTGCCTTTCTCCTAAAAAGTGGTAAAAAGACGAAACAGCAGGAAAATACGGTGGCATTTGATCAATCAGAAGACGACAATCAGGCCTCTAAGTCTACATTATCCGATGAAGATCGCGATTTTTTGTCTTAGTGATAAAAAATAAATAGCTAAAAATGAAGGTTTAAACACATTACACGCATTTTTATCACATAAATAGTTGCGAGGAATAGGGATTAACCCTATCTTTGCATCACTTCAAACAAGGAACGATAGTTCAAAAACAAAGAAGTAAGATTCCGTAGCTCAGCTGGTAGAGCAATACACTTTTAATGTATGGGTCCTGGGTTCGAATCCCAGCGGGATCACCAAAAGAGAAGCTAATCGCAAGATTAGCTTTTCTTGTTTAAACCATATTAGGGTTCGAAAGAAGGGGCGACCGGCTTCGATTCATTGGTGGCTCAGGAAGGCGCCCGGGAACATCTATACTGAGCCAATCCAGCAGGATCATTAAATAAACTGAAATATGAGAATCGCAATATTTGGAGCACACAAAGTTGGCAAAACAACATTAGCGGAAGAACTTCTGGGAAACCTACCAGGGTATACGCTCGAACTAGAGCCCTATTATCAATTGGAGTTTTCAGGTTATGAATTTTCAGAAGTTCCCACTCCAGAGGATTTCATTGAACAATTTAATTATTCAGCCAAGCTGATTTTAGAAAGTGGAGACAATGTAATCTTTGACCGATGTGTCATTGACATCTTAGCCTATCTTCATGTTATTGATCCACATAGAAATGTGCAACATTTCTATGAAACAGCTCAGACACTTATTGCAGAAATTGATCTTTTTGTCTTTGTTCCTATTGAAGAGCCGGACCTGATACCAAACCATCTGATAGAACTGCCAAAAATTAGAAACCAGGTCGATAATTTAATCCGTGATTGGATTGAAGATTTTGGAATACCTATGATTGAAGTATACGGTACATTATCAGAACGAAGAGATCAGGTAATGGCTAAAATTTCATCATAACATATAAATTATTGCCGATCAGCGATTTCAATTTTTATGCGTCTATTATAAACAGTTTAAGCGCAGTTCCTTAAAACTTGCGAAAGGAAAACGCTATTCGAAAGATTGTTTTTTCGCCTAATAGTATCAGAGATCAATTGTTCTTGTTAAACAGATTTAAACCTTTAAAAAATGTAGGGAACTGGGTGTCCATATGGCCGAGATTAGAATAGATATCAAAAATCAGATTTTCTCGTCCTATATTTTTGTAAAGCGTATCGGCAATCTCCTCGAGCCTCAAACCAGTTGCGTCATCAGTGTTTTCAAGCCCGCCATAAGTGATGTAAACTTTTGCGGGATTCGAAGAGTTTTTTTTGTACTGTCTGGTTAGGGAGAGTAAGTAGTAATCGTTATAATGAAGAGAGGGACTGGCAGCAATAAATTTATTTATCTTACTAACCGAAGCGCTTGATCCTTTTAAAAACGAATATAAAGTAAAATACCCCCCAAGTGAATGTCCGTAGAGTACGACATTTGTACTATCTATTCGATAAGATTTGGATATCCGTCCATAAAGTTCCTTCTCAATAAAACTCAAAAATTGATCAGCACCGCCACTTGTACTCATTTCATATTCCACTTTCGCTGTTGGATAGGTGTAGTCACGCTGCCGCAATGAATCCATTGCAGGAATATCTTTATAGCCGATCCCGACAAGTATGGTCTGGGGAGCTAAGCCTACATTTGCATAATCCCGGAGCGCTTGGGCAAATGTATCAAAGTACAGATTTGCATCCAAAAGAAATATGACAGGATAAATATTTCCCGAGGTATCGTATTCCTCAGGCAAGCTAACCTTGATATTGAAATCATCTTTGACATTAACAGAGGTCATCTTAAAGGAATCTATTAACGATCTTTTCTCGGCGGAGTCAGCCTTTGGGGACTGACAACCAATCAATACCAAAAAAAACGAAATAATTAAGTAAGCGGAAGTACCTTTCATATTGTGTTTATTTTTGCTTAGCTTAAAAATACATGTTCCTCTTATATATTACAGTTTATTTAACACCACTTAACCAAATAATTACCAGCAACTTAACAACTATAAAACCTGAAGTTGATCATTAAATAAAAACCTCAATACTAAGCGCATATAGATTACCTCCTCATTTTGGAAACGTGTTTCCCCTTCCGATCTGCAAAATAATTATTCTTTTAACGACACATTTTTTATCAAAGACATCAACAGGATATATTTCTTAGGTATTAAGCACAATAGATGCATGTCCACCGTACAATGTATGAAATACTAAAGTAATACTTAGTCAATACTTAATGTATACTTTAAGTGTGCTTTTCCTGTGCTTCACTGCCGGCTAGAAAACCCCTGATTTCATGGATATTAAATCAATCAATATTGCTGTATTTTTGATATATTAGAAAAAACACAACCAAATGCGATCCATTTTCATATTCCTTTTTTCATTGCTAAGTACCTTTACTTATGCGCAGACGAGCCCCATAACCAAAAGCTTGTCCTACCCCGAATTAATCCCGGTGTTGGTGAACGATAGTCTATATGGTTATTGCGATAGTGTTCTTGACATAAAATTGTCGCCGGTGTATGAAAAGGCTGAACTATTTGAAGAAGATTTTAATTTCCAGATTTTCCATGTCAACAAACCCGAAATTGTCAAGTATGGATCAGCTGAATATGCTTGGGTTCAACGCCATGGTGAGCGTTATCGCATCGACAAAAATGGTGATCCGGTTTATAAGTATGATGCAGCAGATTTTAAAACTGGAGAAACACTCATTCAGCTCTTTAAAAATTCCACATCACATACGATAAATAAAGTGGACGAAACGACCCTATTCCAACAAATAAAGAACGTTCAAACGGGTCAAATTGCATTCCCTGACGATCGATCCATGGCTGACTTTAAAGAAAAAAATAAAACATTTATCGACGAAGGAATCCGATTGATTTATTATCCTAAATTCACAGAAATGCCATATACCTACTTTTCCGATGAACAAACGCTACTCCAGGGAATAAAAAATAAAGAGACAGGTGAAATCATGATCAAAGCACAATATGCCTCTATTGAAGAATACTACAATAATCCCTTACGTGTAAATCAGTACCCCTTGTTTGTCGCATTTCGTGGGGATCTTAATAAATACATATACGTAGGGCTCAACGGAACCGAGTATGTACTATACTCAGCTCAAATAGAATAAAGACATAAATTCATATACTAAAAAAGTTGGATGCCCCTTCGAATTTCAATTCATTAAAAAGTCGCCAAAACAATAGGTTGCTATAATATCTAACCATGTTGCTATAAAAGAAATTTTTCACGGCTCACTAACCCCTATTTTCGTGAAAAATTCACAATATGCTCAGATCATTACCCTTTTTATTACTTTCTATTTCACTTGGCAGCAGCGCTGCCCTTGCACAAAAGCGTTATACATTATCCGGAACAATCACCGACGTATCAACAGGAGAAACACTTATTGGTGCTTCGCTCAAACTACGCGAACTTCCCCAATCTGGAAGTTCCAGTAATTCTTATGGTTTCTATTCCATAGCTGCCCCCGAAGGAAGGTATCTACTATCTACCTCCTATGTAGGATACAATACCCGTATTGACACGATAGAATTAAACAGCGATCAAGCCCTTAATCTCACTCTGCGATCACAGACCTTACTGGATGAGGTAGTCATCTCATCCAACAGACGTAATAATAAAAATGTTTCCTCGCCACAAATGGGGGTTGAAAAACTCAATATGAACCAGATCAATCAGCTTCCGGTAGTTTTGGGAGAACGCGATATTTTAAAAAGCATCACATTAATGCCGGGCATTAAAACCTCCGGCGAAGGAAATACAGGTTTCTATGTCCGTGGTGGTGGTGCCGATCAAAATTTAATTTTACTGGATGAAGCCACCGTCTATAATGCCACTCACCTACTCGGTTTCTTTTCTACGTTCAATTCAGATGCCATCAAAGATGTCAGTATCTATAAAGGTGGTATGCCTGCTGAATATGGAGGACGGCTCTCATCGGTGCTCGATGTAAAAATGAATGAAGGTAATAATAAGAAAACCACTGTTCAGGGTGGTATTGGATTAATTGCTTCCCGCATTAAAGTAGAGGGGCCGCTGGTTAAAGACAAAGGCTCATTTATGTTATCTGCCCGTCGTACCTATATGGATCTTTTTATGAAAGCCTCCTCGGATACAACAATTAATAAAAGTACGCTTTACTTTTATGACATCAATGCGAAGGTTAACTATAGATTCAACGATAAAAATGCGATCTATCTATCCGGATATTTTGGTAAAGATGTATTGGGGCTCCAGGATATTTTCGGCACCAACTGGGGAAATGCAACCGGAACCCTACGATTCAACCATATCTTTAACAATAAATTATTCTCAAATACGTCACTTGTCTATAGCAAGTTTAACTATGTCATCGAAGGCTTGGACCGCAACGATGGCTTTAAGGCAACGTCTAAGATTACCGATCTAAATTTTAAACAGGATTTCCAATATTATGCAAGTTCTGACCATGCGCTAAAATTTGGATTGCACGTTACCCGACATGATATTGCTCCGGGTGATATTACGACAACAGCCAGTTCCAGTTTCAACGATAAACATGTCGAACATCGCTTTGGTTACGAAATGGCGAGCTATGCCAGTGACGACTGGAAGGTAAACGACAAACTGAATATGGCCTATGGCTTACGCTTAAGCTCGATGTTGCTGGTTGGTCCAGGAACCTTTAGTACTTATGACGCAGCGGGTAACACCATTGGCTCACAACACTACAAATCCGGAGAGCTAGTACAACATTATCTCAATTTAGAGCCTCGTTTTAGTGTAAGTTATTTACTCAATGAACAACAGTCCATCAAAGCTTCGTACAATAGAAATACACAAAATATTCACCTATTGACAAACTCCACAAGCGCCAGTCCGACGGATCTCTATGTAATGAGTAGTAAGAATATCAAGCCCGAAATTGCCGATCAGATCTCCACGGGTTATTTCAGAAACTTTAAAGATAATCTATATGAGTTCTCCGCAGAGGTCTATTACAAAAATCTACAAAACCAAATCGATTATAAAGATGCCGCACAATTGCTCGTCAACCAAGACGTTGAATCCCAACTGGTTTATGGTGTAGGGCGAGCCTATGGTGTCGAATTATTTCTGAAGAAAAAATATGGCCGTTTCAATGGCTGGGTGGGTTATACCTGGTCTAAAACCGAACGCAAATTTGATGAGATCAACGCAGGAAAATACTTTCCTGCAACGCAGGACCGTACCCATGATGTATCTATTGTCGGTATCTATAAGCTCAATGAAAAGTGGACTTTCTCCAGTAATTTCGTTTATGGAACAGGAAGGGCTGTCACATACCCAACGGGAAAGTATACAGTCGGGGGCAATACCACATTCTCCTATTCGGAGCGTAATGCTTATCGTATGCCCGCATCACATCGATTGGATATTGCCGCCACTTTTGAAGGAAAACCGGGGAAACGTTATCAGTCAAGCTGGACATTTGGCATTTACAATGTCTATGGACATAAGGATCCTTACAGAATCGCATTTAGAGATAGTAAAACCGTTGCCAACGCAACGGAGGCTGTCCAAACAAGTATTTTTGGTATCCCTATCCCCTCGTTTACTTGGAATTTTAAATTCTAAACCCAATTACCAAAAACATAAAATACCCTTATTCAAAAAAACACATGCATTGATGAAATGGGTATTTACCAAGACTTTTAGAGACAAACCGAGCATAGCGAGCTCATAAAATATTTATATATGAAACATATTATTGTTATCTCCAGTATCATTATCCTTACGGCCTTCATTTCATCCTGTGAGAAAGTCATCGATATTCAAGTCAATGATGAAGTTGGTCGATTAGTTATTGAAGGCGTCATCAATAACACAACAACGGAACAAGAAATAAAACTGAGCCGAAATGCAGCCTTCTCTGGCGGCAACAATTACCCCGCGGTAAGCGGAGCAACGATCGTGATAAGGGATCAGAATCAGAACGAATATACATTCGTGGAGACCGAAGCCGGAACATACAAAGCACAACAATTGACTGGAATCCCGGGGGAGACATACACAATGGAAGTACGCGTTGATCAAGATAAATATCAGGCAACTTCGCAAATGCCACAAATCGTTTCACTGGACTCTATTGCTGTAGAAAAACCAAAATTTGGTGATAAGGAAAAACGGAATATTAAAGTCTTTTATAAGGATCCGGCCGATCAAATCAATCAGTATAGATTTATCGTTTTTCTAAACGACAAGCAATTGAAAGATATTTATGCCGTCAACGACGATTTCAACAATGGGAATGATATCAATTTAACATTGCGTCCAGATGATGTCGATATATTCCCCGGAGATCGTATTCGTGTAGAAATGCTCTGTGTAGATAAAACCGTGTACAACTACTGGTATAGCCTGATGCAGCAATCGGCCAATTCGGGTGTGACACCAAGTAATCCACCTACTAATATTAGCCCGGCGACACTCGGCTATTTTAGTGCGCATACCTTCTCGACCAAAAGCATACAGGTCGATTAATTGAATACATTGTAACAGCGAGGAGATGATGCTGAACAACATTATCTCCTCACTGTTAAATTAAGCAAATAGCCTATTACAGTCCACCTTTACCGATTGATAGTTTGCTTTTTTATTCGTTCCAAAAGATCATCTTTAAAACTTGCACCCAAAGGCATCTCAAAGCCTGCGATTGTCACCCAATGGTTGTCTACACTCTCTACTTTATTTAGGTTGACCACAAAGGATTTATTGATCCGCACAAAGTCTGTATTGGGCAATTGATTGAATATCGTTTTTATATTCATTGCCACCATTAATTTTTTATCTTTTGTATGGATCATCACATAATCTTTCATGGCTTCAATGTACTGAATTTCATTTAGCTCCAAGCGAAAAAGCTTACGGTCAGCCTTCACAAAAATATGATCAGTAGGCGATACAGCCGCTTTTTCAGGCACCTTTTGTTGAAAATGGCTGACGGCTTTATCCAAAGCCTTCTTTAACCGATCCTCAGCAATAGGCTTTAACAAGTAATCCAACGCATTCAGTTCATAGCTTTCCAATGCATAATTGGGATAAGCCGTTGTAAATATAATCTGTATATGGGCAGGGATAAATTGAGCAAAATCCCAACCGCTTTCTTCTGGTAGATTGATATCCAAAAAAATCAAGTCAAGGGGCTGCTCCTCCATCACCATACGGGCATCTTCCGTATTGCCATACATGCCGAGGCATTCCAAAAAATCGTAACCTTTCAATAATTTTACTAGCCCCCTCCTCGCCAAAGGTTCATCTTCAATCACAATGTATTTAATACTTAGCTTGTCCATAGTCTTATTACGTTCCCATCGGAATACTTAAAAACACCTTATACCTATCATCGAAATCATCAATTTGCAAATTATAGCTATTCGGATACAAAATTTCTAATCGTTTTTGGATATTACTCAATCCGAGACCACCATATGCAGCAGCCTTCATTTTTCTTTTCTTCGGATTAACACAGGTAAAACAAATGCGTTCAGCCTGAATTGAAAACGCAATCTGCACATGCTGCCCTCCTTCCATCGCCTGATGTGCACTGTGTTTAACAACATTTTCAACAAAAGGAATAAATAGAAATGGTGGAACATGCAGTTGTTCCATCTGTTGGTCAATAGTAAAATCGACAACAAATTTATCCCTGCGAATGTCCTCCATAAAGAGAATATTTTTCAAAACAGCAATTTCTTTTCCTAGCTCGATCGAATCTCCCTTTGACAGATAAAGTTGATTTCTCAGCACATCACTTAATTTAAGCAGTACCTTGGAAGCTAATTTGGGGTTTTCATCAATCAGGAAATTGATATTATTGAGCGTATTAAACAAAAAATGGGGATTAATTTGGCTTTTGAGCTGCTCCAATTGAATCGTCAGTGTATTATTCTCAAATTCTTTAAATCGAATGAGGTTAACAATCCATACCTTAAATAGCTTCATGCTACTGACTGCCGCTATAAATATGGTCAATAAAATAACGATGATCAAATAATCTTCCCAATCCAGATAGGATCGATCCGGCTTTTGGATAAACCGCAATTCCTGTCGCTCCAAATACATCAGCACTAAAAAAATAAATGTATAAGCGACAAGAAGACTCCCCGCATAAGCTAAAAACCGACTTCTCAGTACAAATGCAGGGATTAGGATATAATGATTGATGTAAAAAAGACTCAACAAAATTGTAATGGACAGCAAAGTCTCGAAAAGACGCCACAGGCTACTCGTAGGATCTACTTCCGCCTTCTTGCTTGGCAAAAAATGAATACCAACAATCACTCCGATCAACAAACAATGGCGAATCCAACGATATTTTTTATCGACAACAAAATCTATAAAAAGACTATTTTCGTAACCGATGATTACCTGTGAATTTTTCATGTTAGTGATCTGTCAAAAGATATGTATCCAATACTATCCACAGCCAGCTTAATTGCATTCCATCTTCTATACACCATTTTCTGGTATTTTGACTATCTTCCTTTAAACCAATACACCTCAAGCACTAATAGCCAAACAAAGCTATAAAACCTTATTAAACTGACCATTACCCCCAAAAAAAACAACACTATAATCAAGACGAAAAAGCAGCTAATAAGGCTATACTGCAATTGTATGAAAGGTTTAAAAATAGCCATATCTATCAACATTTCAAAATGTGTTTTTACGCTACTACATGCAAAATTTTACAGGTTGGATTTCCTATGGATCAAAATTTTCCCTGCAGAACGATCAAGTACATCTCACAATATATATTTCAGTAACTTTAGCCATTGAATACCGGTATCAACACGTCAATAAAAAATCACATTCAGAGAAATTAACAATGGAAAAACTGCTATTCGAAATGAACAAATATTTCCCATTAAGCGAGCAAACAATTGAAGCGTTGAAAAAGATCTGTCAGCCCAAAAGCTATAAGAAAAACGAATTGATCTTGCGTGCTGGCGACTATGCAAAATATTATTATTTTGTTTATAGTGGCTTATTGGGCTATTACAAACTGGATCCCCAAGGCGATATCATTTACAAATTATTTTTTGAAGAAAACAGCTTTTGCGCATCCACAGCAGCTATCATTGAAGAAAAACCTAGTAATTTTACTATTGTAGCGCTTGAAGATGTACAGCTTATTCAATATTCTGCCAGGCTTTTCCGTGAATTGGTAGCACAACATCACGACTTAGCGCTCTTCCAAATCGCCTACCTGGAAAAAAACTGGGTCGTAAAAAAAGAACCTCTTGAAATCAACTTGAAATGGGAATCAGCCAAAGAACGTTATCTTGAATTATATCAGAATCAGGCTCTCTTTAAGCGGCTCAAACAACACCATATCGCCTCCTATCTTGGTGTCACTCCTACCCAGTTGAGCCGTATTCGTAAAGAATTAAAACAATAATTCCGTCAACATTTGTACATGTTTTCTAACGATATCCTTGAGAATTTTGCAGTGTAACAATAAATTCTTAAGCAATGAAAATAGTATTCACCCTTCTTTTCCTGGCACTCTTCCTTTCGGTAGATGCACAGCATATCGTCCATCAGCAAGTCTACAGCACCAAGATGCACAAAAATATTGATGCCATCATCGTAACACCTGAAATCCAGGAAGGTGTTCGCTATAGAACCGTTTATATTCTACATGGTTATAGTGGCAATCCCACAAGAACGATCGAGCAGGATATTCCAGCTCTATCCCAAAAGGCGGCGGCTTTCCAAACGATTTATGTTATTCCAGATGGAAATTATAACTCCTGGTATGTGGATAGCCCTGTTGATACACAGCTACAATACACAACATTTATCGCAGAGGAGCTGGTTGGCTATATCGATCACAACTACCCCACACAGGCAAATAAAACTTCGCGAGGTTTACTCGGATGGAGTATGGGCGGATATGGTGCATTACATATCGGTGTTGCCTATCCCCAGGTCTTTTCCATTGTCGGAAGCTCCTGTGGTGCCATTGACTTTAATCGCTTTGGGAAAGGATATCAAGGCTACCAAGTGAACCGGGTGCTTGGGGAACTAAAAGATTTGCCTCCAAGTTTTCGGATCTATAACAATGTGGATAAAATGGTCCATAGCGGGCAACATTATATTTTGGATTGTGGAACCGAAGATGTCCAAATGCTGGAGATGAACCGATCGCTACACCAACAGTTAACTGCACAAAATATTGATCATCTTTATATTGAGTCTCCGGGTGGGCACGATACCGCATATTGGAGCAAATCTCTAGCCAACCAATTGGTCTTATTTCATCAGTATTTTGGCTATGAAAGATTATAAATCTATTCTCTACGTCGCCGCTGGTGCTTGCAGCTATGGCCTATTAGCGACCATAGTCAAATTCGCCAATCAACTGGATATCCATATCAGTGTATTGACCTTCTTGCAATTCTTTATCGGCTTTCTATTTCTACTGGTTTTCAATTATTTTTCCCAATCAAAAAAAACAGCACCACAACCACCAAGCTTTGCTGCAAAATTAAAACTAATTGCCTGGGGAACATCCCTGGGCCTGACCTCAACGTTGTATTACCTTGCCATACAATATATCCCTGTATCTGTAGGAATTATTCTACTCATGCAATCTATTTGGATAAGCCTAATCGCCGAAGCGTTGATCAGGAAACAAATTCCCTCAAGAGCAAAGATTATGGGAGTCCTCATTGTACTGTTGGGAACAACCCTTTCAACCAATATCTTTCAGGAAACAAAGATCTTGGACGGTAGAGGTCTTTTATTAGGATTCGGTGCCGGTATCAGTTATGCCGTTGCCATTTTTTCGTCCAGCAATATCGCCAATCAGCTGCCGAGTCCTATTCGAAGCCAGTTTTTAGTACTCGGAGGACTTCTCCTGATCATCGTTTTCTGGAATGTACATATCGTCCAACAAATGACACTACATGCCCTGCCCTGGGGATTGATCATTGCTTTGTTTGGCACAATTCTACCACCGCTATTCTTTACCCGAGGAATCCCTAAGACCGGTATCGCTTTGGGAAATATCATCTCAAGCCTGGAGATTCCAGTCTCCACCATCTCCGCAGTTTTATTACTCCATGAGGCTGTTTCTGGAATTCAGTGGGCAGGTATATTACTTATCCTAGTCGCAGTTACCGTTATCAATCTCCGAAATTAAATACTGAAAGGTCCTTTATATTGTTACATCAAGATATCACATGGAGGACCTCTTTCAGTTTCCGTTGCTTAATGATCTATTAAATTTATAATGCTCCCATAAAATCAAACTGCTGACCGGTACCAATGTCGCCAGTATATGTAAGAGTCCGAATAAACTCGACATACCATCCTCTACGATAAGAAGATAGGTAAATAGCACAATAGCCACAAAAGGCAATAATGTAAAGGATAAGAATACACGAAGACGGCCGCTTCTAAAGCGCGGCTTATTATTTAAAAAGATCCCCAATATAAGCAGGCAAATGCATAGAACACTAAATGATAACAGCAATTCAGTAAACAATGGCATATAGCAACGGGCCCGTTTTGCAGCTTCATTATTAGCCTGAAGTATCGCCGTCAAGATAAAGGTCGTCAAAACACTGAAACCTGTAATTCTTAAGAAGATATAAGCCAATTTTTTTTTCATACTACGTTCCTAACCATTTTATGTATGCTTTTGTTCTTTATCCTTTAGAACAACAGATTGGTACAAAAGATAAACTTTTTCTAAAAGTGCAAACTAATCCAAAAATTAAAAAGCAACAACAAACATTCGCAGAAACAGAACTCATATTTAACTATTTGCAGACAAGATTTGTCCTATTCGAACAGTTAATACAAAATTTTTATTTTTTTACTAAGATTTCCTATCCATGCTACGTATCTATCTAAAATTATAAACCATGAGGCTAACAGAAGATATCAAGCAACTGATTGTAAAATGCATAAAGGGCAATTTATCGCCTGTGGAAAAAAATGCGTTGTCCTCCTGGTTAGCAGAATCTCCTGAGCACGGCATTTATCTTGATGATCTGTTGCAAAAAGAAGCTCTTGTATGGGATTTGAGACAGCGGATCTCACTGGAGGAATCAGATGCGACAGATTGGTCTGAACGCCTCAAAACAAAAACCCTAGCAACAATCCATGCACAAGAGAAACCTATTCGTATCAACAGGATCAGGCGACTTATGCCTTATGCTGCGGCTCTATTTTGTATTGTTCTTGCGGGATTAATCTATCAATTTATTTGGAAGCCTTCGACGCCCAATACCAATAGAATCGTCCTACATGATGTAGAATTACCGAATAATCATGCTGAAATACGGCTCTCGAACGGAAAAGTAATCCAACTGGACAATGGAAAAGGCGCATTGGTCACATCTGGTGGCTTGAAATATGCCGATGGTAGTCTTATTCAATCGACAGTTCCCAATACAGATTTGATTGCAACCGTCAATACACCAGCTGGCAGCATGCTCCAAATTACCCTGGCAGATGGCTCTCAGGTTACTCTTAATGCAAAGACATCGTTCAAATATCCCCTACAATTCGCGCAAGACCAACGCCTTGTTGAAGTAGATGGGGAAGCTTATTTTAAAATCGCTAAAAATAAAAAAGTGCCCTTCCGTGTAAGATCCAATGGTCAATTGATTGAAGTAACAGGTACCGAATTTAATGTCAACACCTATTCCAAACAAAAAAGCAGTACGACACTTGTCGAAGGTTCGATCAATTTATCAGCCAATGGGCAGCAAATACAGCTCAAACCTAATCAACAGGCCACCCTGTCATCGGGACGCCTTTCACAAAAAAGCGTAGACCCACACAATTACATTGCCTGGATTGACAATAAATTCTATTTCAATGAGACAGACCTCCATACCGCCCTACAGGCGATTGGACAATGGTATGATCTCCAGATTATTTATAAAAATAATAGCAAAGAAACCTATTTATACGGTGAAATTCAGCGAACAAAAAGTTTGTCCGCAGTATTGGAAATTTTAAAAAGAAGTAATATCCAGTTTGAATTGATCCAGGAAGATGGCGTTCGTAAGCTCATCGTATCCAATTAACCCATTATATAACCAAAAACTAAATTATACAGATGAAAAAGCCAACTTAACGAAGCTAATCAGAGCCGCTAAAAAAAAGCCGAATAATGCTTCCAACATTAATCGGCCAATACATTAGCGATCTCCATTTTTGACCGATTCACCCAATCAGTTTACAAACAGATTATATCCCTAATTCAACAAATTTATGAATTTTAAATTTCTTGTTCATAGAAAACCTATAGCTATGGACATACCCAAACAATGGAAGACCAAAATGAAGCTTAGCGCCTTTTTTACGCTTGCATGTGTTGTCAAACTCTCAGCAGCTGGATACGCACAATCTATTACCATAGATGCAAACAAAACATCGCTTATACAGGTTCTTCGAACCATCCAAAAGCAGAGCGGTGTTCCCTTTCTGTTAAATGGTAAGGAACTCGCCGAAATAAAAATTGAGGGGCATGTAAAGAATATGCCTTTAGAAAAAGCGATGTCAGTACTGTTGAAAGACAAACCCATTAGCTGGAGTTTCAAAGACAATATGCTTGTCGTCACCACAGTAAAAGCAAATGCCTCAGCTATCATTAGTCCAACAAACTATGCGTTTATGTTACAGACAAGGACCGTAAAGGGAAATGTCCATGACAGCCAGGGGCAGCCACTCTCTGGGGCCACAATCACACTCAAAGGAACCAGCAAAGCGACAACAACAGATGCCAGTGGAAATTTTCAGTTAGATGTCAATGATCGCAATGCCATACTTGTTGTTAAAATGATTGGATTTCAACAGAAAGAAATTCCCTTAAATACACAAATCTATCTTGATGTTACGCTCAATCAACAGATTGATACCTTGGAAGAGGTGGTGATCGTGGGCTATGGCGCTACGAAAAAGAAGGAATTGATCGGTTCGGTCTCGCAGATTGATGGTAAGCAGCTTGCAAAACGAACAGTTCCCCAACTTGCGCAGGCACTAACGGGACAGATGCCTGGTGTGACAGTGATCCAACGTTCGGGGCAACCCGGTGCGGCCAACAATAGCATACAGATCAGAGGTGTAGGCTCTTTCGGTGCCACCACCGATGCCTTTATACTGGTCGATGGTATTCCAACCAGTTCATTCAATGATATCGACCCCAATGATGTAGCCTCCATCTCTGTTTTGAAAGATGCCTCATCAGCAGCAATATATGGTGCCAGAGCCGCCAATGGTGTTATTCTTGTCACCACCAAAACAGGGTCAACAGCCGGAAAATTAGCCGTTAATTATAGCGGATATTTTGGCATTCAAAAACCAACAGCCTTTCCCGAGTTTGTCAACTCCTGGGAATATGCCAGCCTCATCAATGAAACCACAACCGGCGGCGGTGGTTATACTGAAGAACAAATTCAGAAATATAAGGACGGAACCGATCTGGACAATTACCCCAACAGCGATTATATTGGTAGCACATTTAAATCGCAGGCAGCCCAGACCGGACATAACCTGAATATTTCCAATACAACCGAAAAAATACAGTATACCCTATCTGCCGGGTTCCTCAATCAGAAAGGTATTGTCATTAAAAACAACTTTAATAAATACAATGTTCGACTCAATCTGATTTCCAAGCTGAGTGATAAACTTAAATTAACGACAAGAGTATCGGCGATACAGACCGACACCGACGAACCTGCAGCACCAGCAACACTTGATTTTTGGCGAATGACCGATATCATCTCTCAGGTTATCCGCTATCCCGCGACTTTTCCGATCCGTATGAGCAATGGCGACTGGGGAGCTGGAAATAACCTAAAAGGAACACCAGTCTCTTTTCTTGAAAGCGAATCATTTTACAAAGAGAAAGTGTCTAATATCTCCGGAAATGCACGTTTCGACTGGAATCCAATTTCGGATCTGACACTCTCGGCAATTGGTGGTTATACCCAGACCAATGGTCGTTCCAAGCTGTTCCGTGCTGCACAGCGCATCAATAGTTCCATTACACTTGCTCCTTCTATCCTAGAGCAGGGAGCTCCCTATACGACATATAAAACCTTTCAGGCATTAGCCGATTATACCAAATCATTCAAAGACCATTCCGTTAAAATCCTTGCTGGCTATTCCTTTGAAAAAAGTTATAGTGAAGGACTTAGCGCTTCTCGTCAAAACTTCCCGAGCAATGAGCTTACGGAATTAAATATTGGTTCGCCAGATGGACAAACCAACTCGGGTTCGGCAACCGAATGGGCATTGGAATCGCTTTTTGGCCGAGTTCAGTACAATTACGCAAAAAAATACCTCTTAGAAGGCGTGATTCGATACGATGGTTCATCCCGCTTTCCTACAAGTAAACGGTATGCTATTTTTCCTTCACTTGCTGCGGGTTGGTTGATCAGTGAAGAATTATTTATAAAAGATAAATTCGACTGGATTACTGAGCTAAAATTAAAAGGTTCTTATGGTATTTTAGGTAATCAAAACATTGTGGAGAATCTTACCTCAAGAGTAGTGTCAAATTATCCCTACCAAAATATCTTAAATACGGGTTACAATTATCCTTTCGGAAATAGTATATCACCTGGGGTAGCCCGTGTAAAGATTGTAGACCCAAACTTACGCTGGGAATCCACCCGAACAGCCGATGCCGGGCTCGAAATCGCATTATTTAAAAATCTATTGACCTTTAGCAGCACCTATTATAATCGTTTTACCTACGATATTTTAGTCAGCCCCAACTCTAGCGTATCAAAGGTGTTAGGCTTTGAAGTTGGTATACAAAACTCTGGAAAACTTAGAAATACTGGCTGGGAATTTACTTTAGGTCATCAAAATAAGATCAATGAATTCTCCTATAACGTCAATCTGAACTTCTCCACAGTCAAGAATAAGGTAGTCGATTTGGGGATTGGTAATATCAACCAGTCCAACGGTATGGTTGGTAATGGATCCGATTTGTTTATCGGCTATCCGATACAGGCTTATTATGGCTATCAGACCGCCGGTTTATTTGTTGATGCTGCTGATGTAGCATCTTGGGCTGACCAAAAAAGTATTAACCCACAGTCACAACCTGGCGATATCCGGTACAAGGATATCAGTGGACCGGACGGTGTCCCTGATGGTAAGGTGGATGCAACTTATGACAGGACCGTTATCGGATCCCGTATCCCAAAATATACCTATGGAATAAATCTTGGATTTAATTACAAGGGCTTTGACCTTGGTCTCCTACTCCAGGGTGTAAGTGGTGTACAGGGTTTATTAAATAACTATGCTGGATTTGCACTAAACCAAAATGGGAATATCCAACGTTGGCAAGCTGATGGCCGATGGACTACCGCAAATCCAGATCGAAACGCAGTGTACCCACGATTTGAACAATTACCAAATACCGGAAGCCCCAATACACAATTATCGGACTATTGGTTGTTGAATGCCAGCTATATCCGTTTAAAAAATGTACAATTGGGTTATGCCATTCCCAAAAACCTTCTTACTAAATGGAAATTGTCAGGCTTACGCATTTATGCAAATGCTGAAAATATATTTACAAGCAGCAATTATAGAAAAGGTTGGGATCCGGAGATCAATTCAAGTGGGGCATACTACCCCATTATGCGTAATTTCACGTTCGGCGTAAATCTTAGTTTTTAAATCAATTCATAACCATAATATGAAACGTATAACCTATAAAAATATAAAACTGGTCCTTTGTATATTTTTTGCTTCCAGTCTAATCATGAGCTGCAAAAAACAATTGGATACAAACCCCCTGGATAGATTTGCCAATGATACATTCTGGAGCAGCGAGACTAATGCACGGCTTGCAATCACAGGCCTTTACAAAGGTGAGATACAGATGAATAGCCAGGCCGAGTTTAGCCCCTCAGACTGGTGGTCCTACCATGGTTTGCTTTACCTTGAGTTTGCCTCTGATAATGCTTATGACCGCCGCGGAGATAATTCAGCTTTCAATAAATTGTCCGATGGCACAATCACCAATAATATCGGTATACTGTCTGACTATTGGACGCTCTCCTACAAACGGATCGCCCGTGCGAATTTCTTTTTAGAGAACGTAGATAAAACACCGATTTCACCCGAACTTCTGGCCCGCTTTAAGGCTGAAGCACGTTTTATTCGCGCCTGTCAATACTTCTACCTATCACAGTATTGGGGGGATGCCCCATTGGTGACCAAAACATTAACACCTGACGAAGCCAATCATGTTATCAAAAACAAAAAACAGGAATTGGTTGCCTTTGTCGAACGTGAGTTGCAGGAAGCCGCAAATGACCTTCCAAGCTATGGTAAATTACCTGCAGCAGAGCGGGGTCGCGCGACGAAACAAGCCGCTTATGCATTTCTGGGGCGTCTACAATTAGCCGAAAAATCTTACGCCGTAGCAATTAAGACCTACGAAAATATCATCAATGCCAATGAAAATAGTATTGATCCAAACTATACAAGTCTTTTTGATGGTAGTAATGAATCCAGTAAAGAAATCATTTTTGCTACACAGTACCTTGTAGACCTTGCCGGAAATGGTATGTTTCAACATAACTTTCCAGCAATAGCCGGTGGCTGGCATCTCCATTGTCCATTGGGAAGCTTAGTGGAGAGCTATACCTTTACGGATGGAACAGCCTTTTCCTATACTGATCCCAGATATAATTCACAGAATATCATCCAAAATCGGGATCCGAGATTAGGATTTACGGTCATCAGCAACGGGGACCGTTTTAAAAATCTCCGGTATATCTCGCATCCAGACTCAACCCTGTCCATTGACCAGCTCACAACCACCAAGCAAGCAACACGCACGGGTTATGGTCTTCGTAAATTTAACGCTGAAAATTTTAGCGGCAATTTACAGAATTCTGGAACAGATCTTCCTATTATTCGCTATGCCGAGGTGCTATTGAGCTACCTTGAAGCCAAACTCGAAAATGGTGATCCCCTGACAGCTGAGCTACTGGATAAAACCATCAATGCAGTCCGCCGACGTAGCAGTGTCAATATGCCTCCTATCGCTGTCGCAAACGCAACTACAGTCCGGGCAGCATTGCGCAATGAAAGACGTGTGGAATTAGCCTTAGAAGGTATCCGCTATTGGGATCTTTTGCGTTGGGATACAGCAAAAGATGTTTTAAATGGTGATTTCTATGGTGCCGCATTTCCCAATGCCAAAAATATCCGCGTGAAAGCAGGTAGTAGTAGAGACAGTTATAGTCGCTGGTATGTAACCAAAAAGTCCTTCAGAGCAGGTCAGGATAATCATTGGCCGATCCCCCAAAGTGAAATTGATATCAATCCAAATTTAAAATAGTATATTGGGTGTCGTCTTTTTGTTGACGACACCCAATCAACGTATTTGCACAATATGAAAAAGACCCTATCTCTTACGATTCTACTTTCTTCGAGTCTGACGATGACACTTCCGCTGACTTCATTCGCACAAAAACTGAATAAACCGAACGTTATCTATATCTATGCGGATGATCTCGGTTTTGGTGATTTAAGCAGCTATGGAGCCCAACAGATTGAAACCCCAAACTTGGATAAATTGGCGCACAGCGGTACGCGCTTTACCAATGCACATAGTACCTCCGCAACCTGTACCCCATCTCGCTTTGCTTTGATGACAGGTACCTATCCATGGCGCCAGACGGGTACAGGTATCCTGCCCGGAGATGCCAAGCTGATAGTACCGACAGACAAAATCACATTGCCCAAAGTATTCAAAAATGCAGGCTACGCAACAGCAATTGTCGGTAAATGGCATATGGGACTTGGCAGCGAAGTCAAAAAAGACTGGAATGCAGCCATCAAACCCGGACCTAACGATGTTGGTTTTGATTACTCATTTATCTTCCCTGCAACGGCCGATCGGGTTCCGACCGTTTTCTTAGAAAATGATCGGGTTGTCGCCGCTGAAGCAAACGATCCCATTCTTGTCGATTATGAGAAAAAAATAGGCAATGATCCTACGGGCAAAGAGCATCCCGAATTGCTCAAAATGCAATCCTCTCCCGGCCAAGGGCACAACCAGACAATTGTCAATGGCATTGGACGGATTGGCTACATGAGCGGCGGCACACGTGCACGCTGGGTAGACGAAGAAGTTTCCACAACCTTTCTACATAAAGCACAAGATTTCATTTCACAACATCAGGATAAGCCATTCTTCCTCTACTTCTGTTTAACGGAACCCCACGTGCCACGTATGCCCGCCACACAATTCAGAGGCAAAAGTAAGCTAGGTTATCGGGGAGATGCTATTCTTCAATTGGATTGGACAGTCGGACAGATTCAACAACAATTGCAGCTACTGGGCATGGACAAGAACACCATTATCATTTTCAGTAGCGACAACGGTCCGGTATTGGATGACGGCTATGTGGACGGCGCCGTGGCCCAGCTTAATGGACACCAGCCCGCAGGACCGCTCAGAGGTGGTAAATATAGTATCTTTGAGGGAGGGACACGTGTACCTTTTATCGTCAGCGGACAAGGGGTGGCCAAAGGTAAGGTATCCAATGCATTGATCAGTCAAATGGATCTGTTGGCAACAAGTGCGCAGCTCGTAGGTGTAAAATTAAAGGCTGATGAAGCAAAAGATAGCAAGGCCTTATTGAAAACCTTAACCGGCGAAGATCCCAAAGGACGTAGCACGATGATCCAACATGCACAAACCTTGGCTATTGTCAAAGACGATTGGAAATATATTGCGCCAAGCGACGGTACCGCCTATATGAAATTGACGGATACAGAAACAGGAAATCTTCCCGAAGATCAATTGTACGACCTCAAAAATGATATCGGAGAAAAAAACAACGTTGCTGCTAAATATCCTGAAAAAGTGACTGAATTGAAACAGATGTTGGAAGGAGAACGAAAAAAATGAAAAAGCAAGTAGGTCTTACCCTCATCCTACTGGGATGGGGAATTCTTTTTGCACAACAAAAGCAAGCACCTAAAAAACAGCCCAATATCATCTTTTTTTATGCGGATGACTTGGGCTATGCCGAGACAGAACCTTATGGACAACAGCTGATCAAAACCCCCAACCTGCAAAAGTTGGCGCAAGAGGGACTTCGTTTTATCAACCATTACACCAGTACACCTGTCTGTGCCCCAGCGCGCTGCATGTTATTGACAGGTAAACATGGTGGTCAGTCCTATATCCGGGGTAATTATGAATTGGGTGGATTTGCCGATAGCCTGGAAGGTGGACAAATGCCCCTACCCGAGGGAACCTACACCATGGCCCACCTATTTAAAAAAGCAGGTTATCATACTGGCGCAATCGGAAAATGGGGTCTAGGCATGCAAAATACAACCGGAAGTCCCAACAAACAGGGATTTGACTACTTCTTTGGTTACCTCGACCAAAAGCAGGCCCACAATTACTATCCAAGCCATCTCTGGGAAAACGAGCAAAAATATCCACTCCAAAACAAAGAAAAGTTTGTGCATATTCCACTCGACTCCACTAAAGCAACAGCCAAAGATTTTGAGCAATTCAGTGGCAAACAATATGCCCCGGAAATTATGACTGAAAAGGCATTGGCATTTATTGATAAGAACCGAAACAGTCCTTTCTTTCTCTATCTTCCGTACACCCTACCTCATCTTTCGTTACAGGTACCCCAGAAATATGTGGATCGGTATAAAGATCTTTTCCATGACCATCCATACTACGGGCAGGATGGCTACACGGCCACTCCTTATCCAAGAGCTACCTATGCAGGCATGATCACTTATCTGGATGATCAAGTGGGCTTGATCATGAAACATATTAAATCCCTGGGTCTGGATGACAATACCATTATTCTGTTCTCTAGCGACAATGGCACGGGTTTCAATGGTGGCATAGACTATCGCTTTTTTAAGAGCGTTGATTCACTCAGAGGGTTAAAAATGGATGTGTTTGAAGGGGGAATAAAAGTTCCATTGATCGTCCGCTGGCCCAAAACAATCAAAGCAAACACCGAGACAGATGTTATCTCAGCACAATATGACCTGATGGCTACCTTTGGACAGTTAGTCCAACAGGATCCCGGTAAGACCAATGGACTGTCCCTGCTGCCAACCTGGTTGGGACAAAAGAACCAGAAAAAACACCAATACCTTTACTTTGAATACCCCGAAAAAGGTGGTCAGGTAGCCATACGTGAGGGACAATGGAAAGCAATTAAACTGGATTTAAAAAATAATCCAAAGGCAAAATGGCAATTGTATGATCTAGAAACGGATCCCTGGGAGCAAAAGGATATTGCAAACAAACATCCCGAATTGCTCCGTCATTTTGATGAAATTATCCTCACTGAACACCGTCCTGCACACATAAAAGAATGGGAAATCATAGACAGTAAGCTGGTAAAAAAATAAATTTCTCCGGATCTCATTTATTCTCCGTTAAAAAACTTGGGTTGTCATGCTTGAAAGCATGACAACCCAAGTTTTTTTATGTAACTTCGTTGTTAGTATCTATGTTGGGAGGCCGCCCGTAAATATCCTATTGAACAACAACAAAGGCCATGATATCGGTCATTATGTCCATCTTAGGGCAATGAAAGAAAAATATTGACAACCAAACATGCTTCAACTGGAGTCGCATATTAACGCATTAAAAGAGGGGAATGAAAGCGCATTGTGCTTTTTCATGGACCATTTTGGCCATACGCTACGTTATTTTGCCTTTTCCTATCTACGCAGCAAAACCGATGCTGAAGAAATTGTGTCGGATATCTTTGTCAAGCTCTGGTATCACAGACAGAAAGTAGACAATTACGATAGCCTCAAAGCATTTTTGTATATCGCGACAAAGAATGCCTGTATCGATATGAAAAGATCGGCCCGATTTAAAATGCAGACCGAAGAATTGGATATCCTTCAGAATTTATCCCTACCCGAGGACGATATTCTAAAAAAAATATTTAGGACTGAGCTAACGGAGTTATTACTGGCTGAAATCGATAAACTACCAAAACAGCAGGCTAAAATATGTAAAATGAGCTTTTTGGAGGATTTAGATACCGAAGAAATCTGTAAAGTACTGGACACTACTCCATCAAATGTCTATTATGCACGTTCCAAGGCACTCCTCGCCTTAAAAG
>RCUM01000236.1_pt1 | contig 38368 bp, 29 predicted proteins | sample 2166141 | NCBI WGS metagenome assembly RCUM01 (sample SAMN09932756, study PRJNA488358) | compost metagenome | isolation source: compost soil in crotonic acid-enriched | place: Germany: Experimental Botanical Garden
AATCATGGTCCATAACGCCACTTGATACCAGTTCATCTCTATCTCCATGAAAGAGCCAAGCGCAATCGCATCGCTCTATTTTAACCTTTGCACTGCCCTGATCAAGCGTTGGCGGCGCATCTGCCGGGGATGACATCGAACAGTTTGGGGAAAAAACGATATAACAGTTTGCTCCGCAGCAGGTGACTGCCCCACCCGGCGAGCAGATGCGCTCATCATGCGTAACCCTGTTTTTTTGGGCCCTGCCAGCGGGTGTCTACTCCGGCGAGCGTTGTTTGAGCGCGGCATAATGGTCGCCAAGCTGCTTCAGATGCATTTCTACCTGAACCAGCTCGGCAGCAGACAGTAGCGGCCCTGCCGGGGTGTGCGCCAATATTCGCAACTGCTCTTCGACCGGGGTGGCACGGTTGAACGACTGCATGGCGGTGAATACGACTGATTTCAGTTCGCTGACCGTCATGTATTTTCCCTTCTGTTCATCCAACCTCTCCAGCCTGTCGCTGAGTTGCTGTAGCGTCGTCATCCCCTGATGCCAGCCATTCAGTTTTTCAGCCGGCAGCACGCTGCCGTTAAGCCGTTGCCGCCACTGCCGTATCAGGGGCTTAGCCTGTTCCGGCCACAGTGTCTGAGCCTGTTCGACCAGTTGACGGCTGTAGGCAATATTCCAGTCAGGTGGCAACTGGCCTAAGCGCACGAGCCGCTGCTGTGTGTCTGCGATAAAGGTTTCCGGCGGAGGAGATTGCTGGCGCAGCGTATCCAGTTGCTCGGGAGTGAGTATTGCAGGCAACGGCGCCAGGGATGCAGCAAGCTGAGTCTGTAACGGGTCAGGTCGGTGTAAGGCATGCCAGCCCCACGCCGTTGTCGCGCTTACCACCAGCATGGTACACATCCCGGCGGCGAAGGATGTCCAGTTTTTGGCCGGAGCCGGTATTGCCGTCAACACCTCCACCTTCGACTGAGGTTCCGGCTGCGCCACATACTCCCGTTTCACCACGTCAACCGATTCGTTTTTTTCTGAAATCGGCATATCGGATATCGCATCTGCCGTTGTGCCCGCGCTATTCATTACCGAAGCTGGCAACGCTATACCCGGTGGTATAACAGTGGCAGAACCTGAGGAGCCGTCGCTGTTTTCCAGCCGAACGGCACTGTTATGCATCAGAGTACGCAGCGCATCGAGCTGGCTCAGATGCTTGAGTTCCAGGCGCTGCAATACCGCCCCCAGGCGGGTAAGCTGCTGTTCAGCCTGGTAAAGCTGGCTGAGGTTACTGTAATTCAGAGGGATCGTGCGCATCCGTTGCTGTATACGCCGGCTCAGGCCGCTGAGGATTTCCATCCGGGCATGTACCTGTTGCGGCCAGAGCGTAGCCCACTGATGGCTCACCAGTGCTTCCAGTATAGCCAAGCCTTCATTCAGGCCGGACAATCCAGTCAGTTGCGTACGGGTCAAGGTGTACCAGGCCGCCGTCTGCAACTCCACGCCATTTTGTTCAAACAGCGAGAGGCAGAGTTTTTCAGCATAACGCCAGTTCACGTCCGGGCGCGCCGGGTGGGTCAGTTTACCCAACTCGTCACGCAAGGCGGCATAATCCGGCAATGCGCACGGGTCGCCGCCGGTTTTCAGTTGATTACGATTATTCACGGAGGTTTCCGCCAGGTAAAAGTGAGAAAGACAATGAATAACTGCGGCACAGCCGGCTAGGGAAGCAAGCTTTCCAGCATCCCAAAAAACGCGTCTTCATCGAACGCGTGTTCAGGCCGGGATAGGGTCTCCGGTCGGGCACAGGTCCAGTGCGTGTTGTGGCCTGCACGCATAAACAAACGCCCCAGCGGAGCCACCTTTCCTTCTGCGTAAAGACCCACTTCCACGCAGCCTGTCACGCCATGGCCGTACAAAAACAACGGGGTAAACTTTATCGTCCTGTTTTCGTAGCGCAGCGTTATGCCCGGCACGTCAAAAGCCCCGGCCTCAACCAGCAGGTCGCTGAGTGACACCCTTGAGTTTTCCGGTTGCAGGCCGGTATCGGCCAGCCATCCGACCATGTTTTCCTGAAGCTGCGCCATTCCCTGACGAAACGCAGCAATATCTGCCTGGCTCCGGCTGGTGAAAGAGTGGCCGGAAGACTGCTGCGCCTGAAGTTTTTTAAGAAAGTGTTTTCTTGCTGTCATTCGGTATCGGGCCTCCCTGCTGGATGTTGAAGGTGACTCAGAGTCGGGTTCGGGTGTCGAGGTACTGCTGTTGTTTCAGGTGGCGCAACAACACCCTCCCCTCAGGCATAAATTCGGTGCCGTAGCGCACCAGACCAATACCTTTCAGCTCGGCATCGATGGCGTAACGCAGCTCTCCGGGCTGAACCTGCTCCAGTATCACCACGTCAACGTTTTTCAGACGTGGTTCGTATTTCAGCAAAACGGATGACAGCGAGCCCATCAACTGATGGGCGGTCCCCGGCATCCCCTGCAGGATTTTCGCCATATCAGGCAGGCCGTAATCGGGTAAATGGGCCAGCGTCCCGGCACGACTGTTGAGGATGCGCTGCATATTGTCCAGCACCGACAGAATGACCTGATTTTCTTCGCTAACCTGATGAAGGCCGAGGCCGCCGGTGAAATTGCCGACCAGCATTTCATACAGCGAAGGGGGGGTATGTCCCTGAGGCATTACTCGTCCTTAGCGGGTAGTAGTGTCAGATGGTTGTTCCCGGCTTCCAGGATGCGCGGCTTATCCGGGTCCAGCTCTTCACGCTCAATCACCCGCTTCCAGGTGTTATTAACCCAATCCGGATGACGGAACAGCCCCGCGACCGCCACAAACTGCGCATCGGTTTCCATGGGCATATTGAGGCTGGCATCGCCGCCCGGTTTTAGCACCACATCGCGGGTGGCCAGCACATCGGCTTTCAGGAGGGTGTCGCCGTCTTTCAGCAGTTGCTGATACACCGCCTTGTCGAAGGTTTGGCGGTCTTTCAACTGGTAAACACGCACCACAACCGGCTCAGACAGCGAATTGCTCTCGCGGGCATCGGTATTCAGCGCCTCGCGCGCGGTGAAATCCAGATGCAGGACTTTAATTTTCTTGTAAAAAACGGCGTTGAAGGCCGATTTCGTGCCGTCCGTGACGCTCTGCGTCACCCCACAGCCCGTCAGGCTGAACGCCAGCAGCGCGAGCGGCCAGCGTGCGGTTTTAGTCAAACGTGTAAGTAACACGGCGGTTTCCTTGTTGTGATGTGGCAGGCTTCATGCCGCTGTAATAGCCCAGTTCCGTCGTAAAGGTCTGTGGGATATCGTCCGGTAATGCGTCACCCTCCGCGCCCAACACACCATTCATCCCCAGCCAGAAAGGGCCATCGCCCAGCGGCGGGACGGTCAGCAGGCGGGTACTGACCCTGAGCTGGATTTTTGCCTTAAACCGCCAGCCCAGATAGACCCGCAGCATCACCAGAAAATCCTGATACAGCAGACTATCCGGCTTCCAGCCCTGCGCTTCCTGCTCGTTATCCGTTGAAAGCGCAATCAGCAACTGGCTGTTGGCATCCATCGCTTCATCACCGAGCGGCATATTGCCATCCAGCAGAAAATCCTCATCACCGTAAAAACCCAGCGGCTGGCTGATTTCCACCGGCCGCAGACAGTACGGACTGACCTGCACCACCGTGTCCGGTGCCAGCAGGCTCACCAGCGCCTGCATCCCTTCCTGGGTTTTGCCGGGCTGACGCAGCACACCCAGCAATGCCAGAAAGCGCGACACCGGCGTGGCAATGTGGTTTGCCGTCCCGGGAATACCCAACCCAACCAAACCCAGCAGCGATTGCGAAATGGCATCGCTCCCACCCGGCTCGAACGTGGCCGGATAAGAATATTTACGCCAGATGCGGTAAAACTGCGTCAGGATGCGGTGGTTAAAGATATCGAGGAATCCCTGCAATGCCTCGTGCCCTCCCCGACGCTGAGTGATGTCATCGAGATAGGCCGTCGGCAGCGGTGAGTCCACACCGTACAGGCCCATGAAGGTGGTCCGAATGACCGGCGGTGTGCTGTCATCTTCTTCATCGTATTCGACGGCTTTCAGCTCACTGACCGGAAACCCCATCCCCGGATGCGGGCAGAACCGTACCGGGTCGTCTGAAGGGTGGCAGGTAGCTCCTATCAAGGCTTTCCCCGGCTGACGCTTCTCCAGCAACTGGCAGAAGCGGTAGAAGTTCATCCGGTGAAGGTCGGCTTCCAGCCGCGGAGTCAGCCGGGAATGCGGCGGTTGTGCTTCTCTTCCCATTCCAGGCGTTCTCCGGTCGGTTGCAGGATGATAATCAGACGGTTAAACAGGTAAATATCGGTATAGAGCGCGAAGAAGCGGCTCAGCATCTCGCCAAACAGGCAAATATCGCCCCGACCGGCAAACCCGTGGCTGTCGAGAGCCACTTCAATCTGCACGCCGCGCACCAGATAGCCCTGCTCGAAGCGCTCGGTTTCGCTGTGCTTCACATCGATAATGGCTTCCAGACGGCGGCGGTTCATCTCACTGTCCGTCCACTCATACAGCGCCAGCGTGCCACGCAGCACGTCGGCGTTATCCATCATCGAGAGGAACCCGCTGCCGAGGTGACTCAGCACGCGCCAGTGAAAGCGGTCCTGCGCGGGCGGATAGCAGGGCAACGTGGGGGCACAGAGATTGCGTACGGCGATGCTGGCCGAGGTGGTTTTCATCACCGTATCAAGCACGGTACTTTGCAACGCACGTCGTGGCAGTTGGCCGTTGGTGCCGGTGAGCGTCAACGACAGACTTTCATCTTCCGGCACGGTGTGATTGTCGAAGGCTTCGCCACCGAGGATCAGCCAGGTGTTATGCAACCCGGAAGGGCCACGGCGCACGCGGGTGTGGTAGTAATACTCCGGCGCTGCGTGGCGCATCATCCCGCCTTTGTGGCGGAAGCTGGAGAACGGCACATAGGTATGCCGACTGGATGACGTCACCGAATCTACGGCGTAAACCTCGGTGTGGCCGTCCTGCACGCGCATCGGGCGCAGCAGGTATTCTGTTTGCAGAGCGTTCAGCGTCAGCGGATCGGACTCCAGCGGGAAGAGGTTGATCACCGGCACGCAGTTAAGGCGCAGGTGCTTTTCGGTAAAGCCGAAGTCATGTTCCCAGCGTTCAGCCAGCACCACATCGATTTCAAACCAGGGGAGCACAGCTGGAAAGGCGACGGTCTCCAGCCCATGCAGGCCAGTGAACATGAATTTCTCGCGGAAGGTGAAGTACTCCAACAGCAGTTGGTAGCCACTGAAACTGCCGCTGCCTTTTGGCCATAAGGTATCGCCGTCGCCAAAGCCCTGAGCGCTGAAATGCCCGTCAAGCGCTCTTCTGTCTATGTCGCCCGGCATCCGCAGCCACATCCGGGCCACATTCAGGGTAAAAGCTTCGTGCATGGCGCAGGCCAGCGGCGCATCGGCGTTGAAGTAAAACGACATACCGCTGAGATCGATACGGCTCCAATCTGCCAGATGGCTGCAGTTGAAGCGCAGGCTAATGACCGAACGCCCGTCAGGGTCGGTCGACAGGCGGGCGTGCTCCAGCGACAACGGCTGAAGGGTTATCTCTTTGGTGGTGGAATACCGGCAGCGCGTGCCCTTCTCGCCGATCGGCCGCGAGTTCACCTCGAAACCTTTGACGATGCGCATCTGCTCTTTCATTTCGCGCCAGTCGGGGGTGAACTCCACCACCGACATCGACGGAATGGTGCGCAGGTAATGCGGCCATAACAGGCTGACCAGCCCTTCGGTCAGTTCAGGTAAATCATCATCCAGCTTTTCGCGAAGCCGCCCCATCAGGAAGGCAAAGCCCTCGAACAGACGTTCCACGTACGGGTCGCGCGCGCCCGCTTTATCGAGATTGAGCATCGCCGCCTGCTCAGGGTGAGCACGCGCGAACTCTTCGCCGGCTTCCAGCAGGTAGCGCATTTCGGCGTCGTAATAACGCAGGGTTAAGTCGTCCATACTTTTTTCTGCTTAGTAAATTGCTGCGTGTTAAACACTGAAGCAGACTCTGGGAGTCTGGCACGGGTAATGATATAGAAAAGAGAACCATCAATGCTGAGTACAAAGGGACGGTTCTATGGCATATTTTTTTGCCATACTAGGCATCCAGCCCGGAGGGATCCCCTGGCATTCTGTGTAACCTTTATGCATTAAAGATGTTGTGTATTTTTCTGAAAAGATGAACATTCCCAGTACAGTTAACCCTAAGATGATAAACGTGGTTTTCAGTAACTTTTTACCTGATGCAATGGTTATCTGCTTCCCGGCAAAAATAACAGGAAAAATCATCGCCAATAACGGTGAGAAAAAAAAGAAAAATGCGGTGGCAAAAACCACCCAAAAAGAGAAATTAACGACATCGGGGTAAGAAAGATATTCGCGCAGCTTGAAAATACCTAGATATGAAATCCCGACTGAAATCGCCAAGAAGAATACCACCCCGAAAAATGCAATTACACGTTGTTTAAGAGGATACATTATCAATAATCCATTGGAATAATTTCTTGTAGCGTTTCACGCAGGTATTTCCTGGTTTCTGCAATCACGAACTCTCTCCCGGTCCGTAGCATCCCATCCAGATACATAGCTCCAAGATCCCAGAACCCTTCCTCAATCTCGCGAGCTTTATCAACAAACTCCTGCTGTGCATTCTCAATCAATTCAACGAGCTTATCAGTGACCTTAAAGTGATCGTCAAGTACGTTCAATGCGATGCTCGCCCCGAGACCAACAAGTACGACAGCCACGAGCGGGCCAATAACAAATGGAGTCATTGTCAATAAGGCACCGGCCCCCCAACTGACAGCGGACGCTATACCGATTTTTACGACATCTGTTGCCAGCGAGCCTATAAATTCAGCCAGACTGGTCTCATCATTGATTATGAAATCAATGGTACGATACGCGAGCGCGAAATAAAACGTTATAACAGTGCCTTCAACAATGGCACTTTTAACACCAAACTTCCCAATTCCCAGGCTGACGACCTTGGGATTTTTAAGAGCATATACAGGCGCGTTTAATATTTTTCGTATTCCTGCATATACAGTAAGTTTTATGAGCTCTGTTCCATTTTTATTTACGTACACCGTAGATTTAATATCATACAGTTTTAAATCGGCAATAAGCATGGTTGTTGTAATGGCATCTTTAATACCCAGTCCATAATTTACTGCAATCTGTCCCAGCTGACTTTGTGTCAGATCCACCCAACCATTTTTGTAAAATCCCCATGATGACAGTATTTCATATACTTCGCCGAGGGTAAGTAGCATAACTTCCTGGCTATTGGCCTGCAGCATGGCCCTTAACTTACTATCCGGGAAGTTACATGTGTTACGTAATGCCGGGTAATTTGGCACAAAACCAGTTGGCTTTTGCTTACCGGTCAGATAACTCGGCAATTCTGGCGAAGTTTGCACAGGTGCCACAAAGCCTGCTGCCGATTCTCCAGCAGAAGCCCCACTGCTCTTCTCGTACGTATCATCCATCATCGACGGAATAAATTTAGCCTTACAGGGGCAGGTACTGTAGCTGTCGAGGGTTCCGGCCATTCGCCTGTCGTGAATGGTATCGTTGTCGATGCCGCCAGCTATCTTGTAAAGCCCGGCATGTTTACCGCAGGTCACGCTGTCCTGCTCCCGGGCAACCGGTTTATCAAACAGAGTGTGATCCTCTGCACCTGTGGTGATTTTTCCGCCGCAGGTCGTTTTGTCGCCCTGCACCAGATAAAAGCCTTCTGCTGGCATATGTTTCCCTTTTAGCTGAATTCAGTCCTGATCACCCGCAAAGCACTGCACTGCTTGCCGGATCGAGCTCAATCAGTCCGGACAGAAGCACGTCCATCTCAGGCTGAAGCCGTGATTTATCGGTTTCACTGCGTGTGGCTTTCATACGCAGCAGTCTGAGGCGACGCGATTTCACTTCAAACAACAGCGTCGGAGTCCATTGCGTGAGTGTGATTGACTGTGCTGCACCATCTAGTTCACTCAGCAAATGCAGCGCCAGTTCATTCTTGCCCTTTTGCTCCGCCACGCGGGCCATCAGCAGGCGCAGCAACCATTTGTCTTTTGTGGAGTCGGTGCCCGGGCGTGTCTGCAGCCAATGGAGTGTGGCATCCAGACCGTCAGTGTCAGCTTTCTCCAACGCTTCCGGCTCAAGGGCCAGAATATCGTTGTCCGTCTCACTGGCGGTATTGACCGGCTCATCCTGCCAGCCGGACATATCTTCGAACACGCTCTGGTTTATCCAGTTCAGTGTGACCTCATCGGCAAACGGCGTACCGTCATTAAAGGCCAGCGTTTCAAGTCCGGTGAGGCGACGCAGCAGTCCTTTCAGGTCGGCGGTGATAATGTCGGCCAGCACATCCTTCCCCGACTTCACCAGGGCTTGATGGATATACCACTGCAAATCCAGCCAGAGGTGATTGGCGCCACGTGAGAAGGTGCTGTCCGCCTGCTCCAGTATCTCCAGCCAGCTCTGCTGCAGGTACAGCCGTTTGAGCATGGCCCGCTGGTCAGCCCGGGGAGGTTCAATGCGCGTTTTCCCTTCGGCATCCGGTGCCGGGATAGCACCCAGCGTGTCATGGCGCAGACTTTTCATCAGCCGGTGTGCGGCAAGCCAGCCATCGGGTTGTTCACGCAGATACTCCGTCAGGGTACGGGCCTGGGCCAGCAAATCCTGTCCTGAGGTGATACGGCTGAGCACCGGCGCATTTGGGTCGGTGAAGTCTGAATTCTGCGGGGTCGGCGTCGTGTTACCGGCGTTCTGCGGCACCACGGCATCCACGCCACCGGCTTTCATCAGACGGGATTCCAGCGCGCTGTAAAGGGCGTTCAGCTCTGGCTGTGACGCTTCCGTCTCTGCCTCCAGGCTGTCGCGGATGAGCAGCAGTGCACCGGCAGTGCGCAGCGCATCGTCGCGCGCCACCTCCGGCCAGAGCGACAGGCTGTCAAGCACACGAGAGCCTGCAAGCCACTCAAGCGCCGGCTTACGGCTCCGCTCGCGCTGTGGATGAAGCTGTGTTCCATAGCGCTGCAGCATCCCGGCCAGCAATTCGAGTCCTTCGGCAAACCCGGTTTCTCCGTCCTGGTGCAGACGCGCCCAGCAGTAATAGCTGGCAATCCGGATATCTTTGGCGGTGGTGGTCAGCAATTTTTCGGCGAGTGTGCAAATCAGCCCGGTATCGATACCGGAAAGTTTATTGACCTCCTCCCGGATACGCTGAAAATCATCGTCATAACCGGGGTCTTCTCCGGTCGGACTAGTGTCATTTACCGGAGCAAGCCAGGGCTGCCAGTTTTCCGTGCGTACCTGCGCCTGTTGCCGCAGCTGCGTGTCGTCAGCCTGACAGGCGGCAACCAGATTCTGCAAAATGCTCATTATTCGACTCCATCCATGTCATTGTTATCGGTGTTGCCCATCAGCGCCTGGGCGGTAGCCGCACTGTCGACACTGAATATTTGTTCCGGCAGGGTGAAGCCGCCCAGATCCAGCAGCGCCAGCGGACCTTTTCCGAGTTGCGAGCGCAGCACCCACTGCAGGGTTCGACCGTCCGGGGCGGTAAAGCTCATCATCCACTGACTGCGATCAAGCTGCTGGCGCTTGCCCTGGTCCAGCCAGCGAATAAAGCCCCAGGTCCCGCTGTAATCCCCGAACAGGCGCGCCCCGGCATTGACTGTAGTCCAGGTCAGCATCGTCCCCGGCTTGTAAGTCTCTCCCGGCCAGCGGAAGCTCTGCCAGTCGGCCATCTGATTGAAGTAGTGCAGCGGCTGACCATCGATGGTCAGCTGGGTTTCGACCACCTGCGGTACAGGGCGCGCCTGCAACTCAAAGCTGATGCCCTGACTGCCATCGGTGAACAGAATGTCTGACAGCTGGCTCAGCTGATTAATCGCCCGCAGGAAGGCCGGGTTAAAGCTCAGCCCCTGGCTGTTGACCTTATCCGGCACCCACTGGCTGCCCTCCTTGTGCAGCACGCCGCTGAGCTCCGTCGTCAGGAAGCGCTCAATGCGTCCGCTGTCCTTACGCAAAAACTCAGCCAGCATCGGCAGGGAGGCATCACTTTTGCTTGCAGCGAACGGGAAACGCCCGTCAAAGGCGGTGTGCCAGTTCGCCACCACGGAGCGGCTCCACTTGTCATTGAGGCTGGCCGCCGACGGCTGAAGCACGGTTTCCCAGGCCTGGGTCAGCGGCTGCACAAACATCGTGCTGCCAAAGCCGCTCCACTCCTCGCCAAGGCTTGCGGAAATCAGGCTGCCGTACTGCTGTGTGTCGGTCAGGTCCACGCTTTTCCCCTGGAACACGGTCTGCGCCAGGGTCTGCATCATCTCCTGCGGGTCGGAGGCGCTGGCCACCTGCTGCAGACGCAGACGCACGCGGGTGATGCGGGTCAGATACGTCTGCAGGCTCAGGGAGGTGTCAGCCGGCATGACGTTGCTGCCTTTGTTTTTACCCATCAACGTGAGTAGCGGGCCAAAGGTTTCATCGAGCGGTCCCTGAGGTCCTGACGCAGACTGGTCAATCGCAGGTTTGTCTTTTCCGCCAACCAGGTCTTTAGCCGATTTGATGATGGAATCCGAAAGACCTTCGCTTTGCTGGCCGGTCTGCCCCTGCCAGGCGATGGTATTCATCAGGGCAATCAGCGGAGACTGGCGGACATCGCTCATCAGCGTCAGTTGGTCGGTGACGTCTGCAATATTGTTCGCCGGGTTAAGTCGCAGGCTGTTGAGGAAGCTCAGCCAGCTGCCGGCAAAGTCGGTGAAGTAACGTTGCGTCAAACGCGCTTTCAGTGCTTCCGGCGACAGATCTGAGGATACTGCTTTTCGGCTGTCGCTCAGCACCCAGTCGATTTCATCCCGGCGGGAGTTGACGGCTTTCTCGATGGCCTGCTGAATGCCCCCTTCCCAGGCCTGGCGAGTGAACATACCCGGTACTACTTCATCGGTGGTGAACAGTCGTCGCGCGTCGGTGCCGCTGGTCATGTCTTCCAGTGAGACATCAGCGAAGTTACGACGCACGGATTTGAGCATGTTCTCATACAGCGTGCTTTCAGCGTTACGCCGTCCAATTTGCTGCAACAGAACCTGGCGGCTCTGGCTCACCAACTGAGCATCCGGGCTGATTTTCCACTGCAGCTGCTTTGGCAGTTCGGTGATGTAGAAGGCCCACAAATCCGGCGACAGGCTTTGCCACAGACCAGTTGAAATGCCCATTCGCGTCGGCTGCACGGTTTTCATGGTCTGCGCAAAATACGCGCCGTCGGCTTTATCCGGACGGGCCATCATCAGCCAGGCTTTCAGTTGGTCATAGCCAGGCTTCGCCAGTTGTGCCCGCTGGTCGCTGCCGGGTGCGGAGCTTGCCAGCGCGCTGAGTTTCTGCGCCAAGGCGGCATTCGCCGGGTCACGGATCAGGTGGTTGTTCGCCACGCCGTACCAGGGCAGCATCGCGTCGAGCAACTGCTGGTTATGGTCCAGACCGAAGCGCTGATACCAGGGCGCACCGTCCTGAATACGATGTTGCAGGCGGCCGGCGTCATTACGCAGAGTATGCAGGGCGGTCAACTGGTAATCCGATACCGAAGGATGCTCCACCAGGGCATGAGCCTGCTGCGCAACAGAGGCAATCTGCAGGCGGTTGACCGCAAACGACAGCATCGTCCCCGCCCCCCAGACACCGATAATGGCCATCAGTGTCCAGGCAAGCGTCTGTTCCCACGCCATACCGACACGGCGGCCACGTACACGGGTGCAATCGTCAACGATACTCTGCCAGGTGGCAGGCAATGTCAGGGCGTGGCGCTGTGATTCCGGAATGTACTTCTCCTCGCTCGCAGGTGTTGTGTTGTCGGTTTCTTCAACCGGCTTGTTCTGCGCCAGACTGAACCTCAGGCCCCGTAACGGGATATGCTGCTGAGTGGCATACAGCCAGGGAATCAGTTGCTCTGCCCAGCGGCTGATGTCTCCCGCTTTCAGGGTCTGCCCCAGACGCAGCAGAAAATCATTTTGCCTGTGTTCGGCAATCTGGCTCACGCCCTGCGCCCTCAAATCTGGCAGCATTGACTCCAACTGACGGGTGATATCGTCAGCCTTAGCACGTAGCGGGAACGACGCCCCTACCGCCTGTTCAGTGCGATTCGTCTGTGACCAGTCGCTGTCACACAGCTTCCACAACCAGACGGGGGCCGAGTAGCGCAACAGTTCACTGATTTTTTCAAGCCCACGCAGGTCGTTATCGCTGATTTGCGGCGTGAGATTCAGAGTCTGCGACAGCACCCGGACAATACCGTCCAGAGGGCGGCCCCGGCGCAGTTTGTGCAATGCGGCATATTTTTCCTTGTCGTGATCTGCAGTCAGGCTACCACCATAAATCAGCACCGTGCGGTTCCCTTCCAGCCACTGGTTCTTCTGCAGGCCGGGTACCAGTTGCTCAATGGCTTCTTCGCTACCCGTGACCAGCAACAGGCGAACCTTACAGCGCCAGAAAAGGCCAAAGCGCGAATGCAAATGACGGCGAAGGCGCTCACACATCGCAACGGCCGGATGAACGACTACCTTCTCATTTTCCCGTTTCTTTTTTTCATCATCGCCGTTGGTACCGCCAACGAGATCATCAAATTCTTTCTTTCCCACACTTCGAACCGCGATCAAAAGCAACAGTGAAGCGAGAAATGCACACCCCGTGATACAACTGCCGGCAATGAGCCAGTAAGTCTGTTGTTCGCTGTCAGGCTGAAGACCAGCCATGTCCGGATGCTTCCAGACAATAAATGTCATGGCGGCCAGTAGGAGTAAAAAGAACACTGCGACAGCAAGATAGCGGCCTTCCGTCGTTTTCGGTGCTAAAGGTAGCTTCACGGATCCATCTCCTGTCGGGAAGCAATCGGGGTAATTAGCGTGCTCCACAGCACATCCTGTGTGGTGTCGCCGCTGATGATCATCTGCGGTAATTGAGTTTGCCGGGCGATTTCTGTTGCCGCGGCGATGGCCAGCCAGGGGGCTGCTGCTCCGGCATGTCCCATGGAGGTATCGAGTGAAATGACAGCGTCGTCCTCTACAGACTGCGCAGGGTGTGCATTCTGGCACCCGATAACTTCTGCGCGCTGCTCACCCGTCAGCCCGGCAAGCCATAAATTTTTCACGATATTTTCTTTGAGCGGGACGTTATAGGCGGCCATTCGCATACCCTCCTCCAGCCCTCCAGGTGGGGCGGGATCCGGGCGATGCAGCAGTGCGACAGGTTCGAGTGCTTCCTGTGTCAGGCGGTTGCCGAGGAGAATGGCCACTGCTGCTTCAGCAGAGTTATTTGAAACCGCTGGCGCAATCTGAAGTGACACAATCAGCAGCATTGCGGTCTCTTTAAAACGATTGTTCATCCAGCTATCAATGACTACGGAACCCGATCCGTCGAGATACTCAACTGCGCAGGCTATGCCACTATCCAGCCATTCCTGCTGCCAGAGATCACGAACAGCACCGAGCGACACTGATGATGAAATATCAAGAACAACAACCAGTGAGGCATGTTCGGGGAACTGATCGACAGGCAGACCGGTAATCAATTCTGAAAACAGGCGTGGAATAAACGATTCAGGTGTATCTTCCGGCTCGACCTTAATGCGGCTCACCCTTTTACTTTTTTCTCCCTTCCAGTCAGCCTGAGAGGCGATGATGCTTTGATTGTTCAACATCGCGGCAGCGGCGATGTCCTTATCCAATTCGGGATGCGCAGTTATAAAGGTTGTGTTCAGTATCTGAAGAGCGCGCCGTGCCCTTTTGGTTTCGCGTAAAATCCATTGTTCACGACGTCCATCAAAACCATTCGCTTTACTGTCCTGTAATGACCAGATCCACATGCGAAAACCGAAAGTTACAATCCAAACAACAACGGGCGTACCAATAGCAACCAACCAGAAGTGGCTGTTATCGATGTATCGCCCGAATATACGCATGAAGATCACGCTGATGACCAACATCGAAACCAGGACAGCAATCCAACGTGTTTTTTTTGGTGTGACCGGTCGTGGATAACATTCAGGAAGATGCTTTAGGGAATACGGCATTCAAACTCTCATATCTCAATATTTATAAAAATCAGCCAAAATAAAAAGATCGTTTGGTTTTCTCGGGGTATCTATCAAAGAGCACCTTATCTTTTTTATAGTCTCTATTTTTAACTTCAATAAATGCAACATCACCATTTCGATCATAAATCACATGAATGCCTTCTTCTACATAGTTCCCTTTTACGTAAACATAATTAATCTCTTCATTAAGACGGTCTTTTTCAATGCCTGACTCATAATATCTTCGGAATTTCATTGTCTTGCCATCAAGTGAACAAACGCCAAATTTCGCAAATGCAACCCCATACTTTTCAAATGTATAAATAGTGGTTACATCTCCCTTGTAGAAGAAAAATTTATTTTCCAAGCGGGGGGTGTAATCACAACCCAAATATAACTTATTGCTTTTGTCATTATCTATCCCTGCTGGAGGCATACCATGACCAGCCCTGTCAATTTTTGAAACGTAAATTTCACCTATTTCTTTCTGTCTTGAGCAAGTTTTTTCATTCACAAACTCAACTTTTGTTATCCCGCGAATGTATTCTTCATTTTCATACTTATAAGATATACATGCACATGAGTATTTCTTTGACATTAATTGCTTATCTTTCTTGTTTGTTTCAAATTCTTTAATGCCGCTCTTATTATAAAATAAAAAAGTAGTACCCCCTGAATTGATCAGTACCCCACATGACATTTTCAGATTATCGGCTGAGTAAGTTGAAAAAGAAAAAATCAAGAATAAAAGTAAACCTAAAGTTTTAAACACATTATCCCTCCATGATAAGATCAATTGATGCACTAATAACAAACAGCCATTTGCAAAATATCACTTCATATTGATGAACTTTCCACCTAGATCATTCAGTGTTTTATCACCTGAAAAAAGCTCTTTGCATTTATGGTCAACTACCGCATCATCTTTATCTTCCAAGAACGCGACTTTCATTTTCCTTTCAATATCCCAAACACCAGGAAATGAATTCACAGTACAATCTAAATCATTTGGCGCAATGTACTTTCCATTAACCGATATTTTCCCAAGATATATACTATCCCCGGGGTAAAACAAACTATCATCATCTGGTTCATTTTTTGAATCACTCCAAAAACCTTTTCCTGCCAAAAGATTTTTAGTCCCGTTAAACTTGGAAATGATCGCTTGATATGATAGGAAGTGAGCATCAACCACAACTGATGCCAGAACTAATTTTTTTTCAAAATTCACATCTATAATAGAAGAAATATCTTCATCAAAATATGGAATTGAATGAATAGTGATTGGCTTTCCTTTACAATTTATAATATCATTAACATATAAATATTTATTACCTGATGCTATAAGTACGCCTACATGATCACTAGTTAAAGATATACCTCCCGCTCCAGAGAGTAGTGAATCATTCCAGTTATCTAATTTACAGGAATAGTTCTCATTTGATTTTTGATCACGAACGCTCAAATAACCAACTTTATTTTTATCAAGATTTACGCTTACGCCATCAACTTCAATGGTGTTGTAATATCCCCCCCAGGAACTAAAAGTCATAGTACCAAGCATCATAAATAGAATTGAATTAGTTTTAAATCTCATCATCAATCACCTCTTTCGCTTTTTTAGTGGCTATTTTCCTTTCTGCTATCCCTTTATCTGCGCCATTTATACCCTTAGTTACCTTTAAAATAATGCTGTCGTCATCAGTTTTACCAAATTTATCTTCATCCATAACTTTAAGTACTTTAGATTTAAAACATGCTATAAAAAACCCGCCAGTGTCTATGCAGTTGTATGCGTCTCCCGTTACCTTATGAGGTGCAATTATATTTGGGGGGCGTTTTTTCATACCAGTAGCATTTTTCTTTTTGTATTCTTGATCATCCCACCAATATTTATCAAAATCCCTGTTTGATAACCAACCTCGATACACCCAATAACCTGAATATGTATCAAGCCCTGTTAACATTTTAAAGCCTCTACCTCTAAATTTTTGTGCATCTACGTCTCCGCAGTTACCATTTATCCAACTATAGGAGCCTGTAATATACCCCCCGCGTGAATTGTATTTTTTCCCAGAGAAATAATTATCTTTCTCGGTTTCCAGGGCTCCATACCAATGACCAAGCTCAGTTGTCTCGTTATATGTTGAGGCCTCTACGATTTTACCGCCTTTCTGAATCCCATCTACCACAACCTGCTGTTGGCTGGATTCTTGCATAGACAATAAATACCCTGATTCTACCGCCCCTTGCCCTAAAAAATGACAAATTCTATTTGCATCAGAGAAATTATATTTCCGCATCACATTATTTATATCAACATAGTACCCTGATGTAATATTTTTAATATTATCAAGTGCATTTTTATTTTTCTTACTGGTATTTGCGGCCATTACCTTTTCAATTACTTCACTATCAAGCCAGCCACACTTTCTAAATTGCCGAATAAATGCCTTTGGCTCAAAGTGCCACAAACGCCCCGATGCCAAAGAACCAGAATCAAAACACAGCGCTTCAGCGTGAGCCTTAAACTTCGCATAGCTCTCTTCAGACATTGGATCGTGTTCATCACTGCCAGTTTTTAGCCACGAGAACCGGGCATCTACGGTGCTTTTTTCCCACTCAAACGGGAAATGACATATCAACTTGCCGCACTGATTGTCATAGTCGCCATTTTCATTCAGCGCAGCTATCGCTGCGGAATTGCACTGGCTATTGGAATCCGCGTCATCGTCAACCAGTTGCCAGCCTGCCCAGTGGGGAAAATCCGCATCACTGAACTTTTTAACACTGGGATCAGCCAGATTGACCACTCCTTTCCCACCCAGGTAATTGACCGTCATCCACAGTGGCGCATCTGCTGGTACCAGAGTCTCATGTTCGGTATTGATAACCCGTCCAAAACGAAGCAGTTCAAACCCTGCGCTCGGACTGTCCTTATAGTTAGCCATAGCGGTTTTATAGAGGTTGTACTCATAATCTTCACCGTCTGCATTCACCAACGGTTCGCCCAGCAAAGCATACTTTCCCTCAGTCTGTGAGTCTTTCTGTCGGGTTACCATGGTGCAGCTTCCCTTCTCAAGGGTCATGCTGGCATACAGGGGTATCGTGCTGTTAAATCGCTCAGTCAGCCCGTCAGTGGACGTGCCGTTATGTGCCGGGGCTTTGTCATAAAATTTGGTTCCGGTGGGAAGATAAAAATGAATATCCCCGTAAACAGCATCGGTTCGGCCATCTTTCGACACGTCAAGTTCACGGGTATTCCGGCCCGTTAATTTGCTGATGTTGTCATCGTCGCAGAATATCTGGAAATGGAAGGCATTCACCGCATCGACCATCCCGGAGGTACCGAGCGAATCTTTCCGGTACACTTTCTCGCCGACTTTCACTGTCGATTCAAGCGACTTCAGGTGCATGTAAAACGAATAAAAGACCACTTTCGCATCGTCACCACTGCCAATCTCAGTTTCGTGCTTCAGCAGCACATAACCGTCATCGCTGCCTTTAATGCCAGGCTTATCTGCATTGAGGTTCAGTGGTGCCTGGTCTCGTTTACCGATACCCGAACTTTGACGCAGAGATACCACTGAGCCATCGGCTATTGCCCGCACGCTTTCTGCAGGCCTGCCGCCATCGGTATGCCGGATATGGATCCCACCATGCCATGAACCATGTCCGTTGGTGGGAAAACCGCGGTGTTCAGCCACAGTCATCATTCTTTCAATCCACGTCGCATCAGTTTCAGTCGCGTCTTTCGCTTTCAGGAGCGGAGGGCTGATAATCATGCTAGGACTCCTTGTCAGGAAAAGCCGAAGGTATTGGTCGGTTCAGTGGTTTCAGGGGCGACGCTCGGGAATTGTTCGGGGTTATTAGCCTTCTCTTTGCGCCCGTAGAACCCGGCTTTTGTCCGGTACTCACCCAACGTGGCAGATTCAATGCCATTAGCATCCAGATTGATATAGCTTCCGCCGCCATTGATCACCACACGCTTATTAGCCGTAATGTGGATTTCATCCTCAGTGCTGGTAATACTGAGCTCTCCACGTGCCACCAGTTCCATCAGATCGTTTTGTGCCTGTATCTGCACTGGCCCCTGATTCGCAATAAGCTTTATCCCCAGCTTACGGACAAACACGCTCAGGGCATTACCAACCCCGATGAACAGATTTTTCACCACGCTGACGTCAGCATTTTTCCCGGCAGTGGCAATCAGGTTCTGGCCGGCAGACACCTGCAGATGTTGTCCGCTGGCCATCGCCATACCCTCCGGCGCACTGAGCAGCAGCACCGATTGTTTGAGATCCGTCAGTTGCTGTTCCAGCAGTTTGATCTGCGCCTGGAGATCGGCCGGGTTTGCAGTCGCCTTCTGAGCGTCTCCTGAAATGGCCGTCATCTGCTCCCGGGCATTACCCAGATTGCTGACCGCCGGCTGCATTTCGAGCGCCTGCCCCTGTGCCTTCGTCTGACCATCCGCACTGATGAATATCCCCTTCTGCGCCCGAATCGCCCCCCAGCTGTCGGTTCTAAGCTCAAAGCCCTCGCCGCGCTTTTGCCTCTCGCTGTCCACCAGGTGGCCGAGGTTCAGCTGGCTTTTGCCACCGTACTCGGTCGAGATCTTGATATGCTCCTGACCCCGGCTGTCATCGAGGCGGATTTTGTTGTTGCTCGGGGTGCGCAGCACGTTACGTTTGTAGTTGCGGATGGTGACGTGGTCGCCGTGCGCCGAATCGTGCAGCACGCCATTGATGTACGGCCGGTCCGGGTTGCCGTCCTCAAAGCCAATCGCCACTTCGGTGCCCGCCAGCAGCGGCAGGTGCAGGCCGTAAGTGTCTCCCGCATACGGGCGGGACTGACGCACCCACAGGCTCTCGAACCCGGTCTCCCAGTTATCACGGTCAAACAGCATGTTGACGCGGTAGCGGCCGTCTTTATCGATATGCCCGTAGGTGTCATTCTCGGTAGTGCTGGTGATGCGAGCCGGCAATGTGCCGGCCATCACCGGGCGTGAGCCTGGCTCAGGACGGAAGCAAAAATCAGTGCAGTCCGGGATCCCGTCGAAGTTGACGCCAAAATCTTCATCCCGCCGCGCATGGCTGTGCATCGCCGTGATGACCACGCCTTGAGCAAACACGTCTGCCACTTCGTATCCGCCAGTGACGTTCAGCACCTGGCCCGGAGAGAGCGTCGGGCAACTGGTGATGGCGCGAGTCTGCGTCTGGCCGTTCAGGTAGCGTTCGTGACGCACGCGGGCATAAAACGCGCCGGACTCCGGCGACGGATTACGGTCATAAGAGCTGCCCTGCGTCAGATAGTTGTCGGCATAGTGGTAAGCCTCACCGTAGGTGGTGGCGTCCCCCCGGGAGGCGTCTACCTGCGTATTCATGTCTTCGGTGGCCTGGCGGTAGTTGTAATCGCGGGTGCTGACCTGCTTTTGCACCACGTTGTGGTGGCTCTCCATCCTCCAGACAGAGTCCACACCTTCTGAATGCTGCCCTGATGGCGGAACCGATGGCAGCATCAGGCCTTTTTCATACCCCTGCTGACTGTCGTAAAACTCCACGACGTCAATGTTCAGACGCGTATCAGTGATAAAGCGGAACCAGATGCCCACCTCACCCAACAGACGGGTAATAAAGTGCAGGTCATCCTCGCCGTACTGCATTACCTGCTCACGACGCGGGTACTCTTTTGAAAGCGAGAACAGAAAATCCTGACCACGCATGTTGTGGCGTTCGCGCAGGATTTTTTCCACGATTTGCGGGACCGACATGTCCTGATAAATGGCGTTCTGGTGTGAACGGTCAAGCAGCGCCAGGCGTGGCTGAAGCGTCAGGGCATAGTGGGTTTCATCCTTTGAGGTGTTGAGGCGTTCAAAGCCGCTCACCACCCCCTGAAGGGTGCGCACGGCCTGCTGTATTTTGATGCCGTAACCTTGGTCAACCAGGGCCTGCAGCGTCAGAGAGGCGGCTTTCATCAGCATCATTTCTTTGCTGATGGCATGATCGCCACTGGTGAACTCAATACGGTAGCTGAACGGCTGACTCAGGGCTTCGTGGCCTTCAAAGGCAAGAACGTCCAGCCCGGACTCACAGCCTTTTACCGCCAGCAGGTGGTGATTGTGGCTGAATCTTATTAGGGGGTTGGTGCTCATTGTATTCCCTCACATCGGCAGAGGAGTTATGTCCTGAAAAGCCAGGCACGCACTAAGTAAGCTACTGCTTGATCTTTATTGTATATTTCTTATAAAAATCTTTGCCGGAATGCATTGTGCCAAGAGTAAACCCAGAAATAGTTACGCTATAATCACCTGATTTTTCCGGGATGCCAGATATAATGATTCGATGGTAATTTTTGCTTATCCCTTCCTCTCCACCAAAACTATATTTATTTTCTTCTGGACTCCACGCCAACCCTGAGTCGTTCGGGGTTATACTTACCGATACGCTGGATTCATTAACAGCCCCACCATTTATTTCAATGATATCTTGGTACTTGTGATTAACTGTTGCAACTTTAAGATCATTTTTTTCAGGAAGGACTATTGGGTGAGTACCGACGCAGCCAGATACAATGAGAATTAAAGCATAAATTAAATATTTTATTCAGCTCAGTGGTTTTAAAACCACGCCTCCAAAAAAATTATTTCCGCAAGAACATCACACTTTACAAAAAATATAATAAACTATTTCTAATTTATTTTTATTCTATATTTTTTATCTATTTTACCCCCAGGAGTTGCCGTACCAATAGAATACCCATTAATATGAATTAATATATCCCCTGCCAATTTCGGCCTTCCATTAATTATTATATAGTGATAATCTTCCTCCTCCCTTTCTCTTCCTCCTACTTTCAACGTAGTTACTTTCGGCCTCCATTTTAAACCAGCTTCTGAAGGTGACATAATCACTCCGACATTATCTTTAAATAAAATAGCATTAGTTATTTCAATTTCAGACGAATAGTTCTGTCCAACATATCCTTCAGGAAGTTCACTTCCTTCCGGAGAAAATTTCGGCATAGAATTCCCACAAGCTGAAACAAAAAAAATGATAAATACAATGGCTTTTTTCATACTTATTTTATTGGCTTAAAAACCAACCCTCCAAAAACATGCTTAGCGAAGTAGTTGAGGCTACTATTATTTTTTGTTTGCCAATCAACTCTTCCCCAAGAGGAAAGCTTCAACTTAGTTGGAGCATCACTATTGATATTTCTGCCATTGCCCTTAAAGTTTTACCCTAAAATTCCCAGTTATTCTGTGGCAACGAACCATCTTTTCCTCAATGACCTTTTAACGCTCATGAAAATAGAAAGATAATGGCTCCTTCAAATTATTTAATATACTAGGAAATATTTTATTATTAGTTTATTTCTGAACATTAATCTCATATTTTTTTTCAAAATACCGCCCAGCACTAGCAACAACCCCGCCTCTAATATTAATGGTTACAATTCCTTTTAACTTAGGCTTACCTTCTATAGTAAAATTATTATATATATATTTGGTGTAATATTTTTTTTCAGCGAACATCAGTTTCAGTCCAGAATCTAATGGATGAATTTCATAACTTAAATCAACAACCGGTCCTGTACCTCCAGAGATGGTGATTGGGACATAATATTCCTGATCTATATATCCATCTGGCAACTTATTGGGCTCAAATCTAAGGTGATTGCTACACCCAGTCAAAAACAAAGAAATTACAAAAGCTGTTAGATAGTAATTCATTTTTGATTATGGTATTTTTGTAAATACCATCCCCCCAAAGGTATGGCTTAGAAATTCACCTAATGTTAATGATACTCGAAGAGAATTATCTTTAACCTCTCCCCATGAGAAAAGTCTCAGCGAGACAAATTCCTCTAAATTCGTTTCGTTAGTAATACTTCTCCCGTTTACTAATTTTAACTTTCCACACCAAACAATCCAGTGATCTTTGAAAGGAACATCTGCGCCTTGTTGGAGCATGCCAGCAGATATCAAACTAACGATATGGACATCATTACTCATTAATGAGTTTAATTTACAAATATCGCTTAAGCTGCTGTGATACAAACTTATATTACTAAATATCTTCTGCGCACCTGCATTCAGCATCCATTTTTCAATATCACCCCACAATGTAATCGCAGATACTTTATCTCCAACTGATTCATATTTCAACAAATTATTAGACGAATCACGCAAGCTGGCCATTGTAATCCAATCGATTGCGGAAACTCGAGGGTAACTCGCCCCTGAAAATAAATCTTTCACTTTCATCGTGCTAGTGCTTGGCTGAAGTAAAAAAGATCCCAGCATTGCTTTGCCATGATGCCATAGATCCCAGACCAGTTGCTCATAAACATCATATCGATCCATCATTAAACAATAATAAAATGCTGCAGGGCCACATAGCATCGAGTAATACTGGTTTGGATAATACTCCCCTTCTGGGCCTAACAGGGATGCAGCCTTTCTGGTATCAAGTTCAATTTTTATATTATTTTTCGTAAAAGGGTCTAATGGATCACCCATTGAATGTTCCAGTGCGACAAAAAACCTTGGTATACAGGTGATTTGCACATTATGTATGTTATCCTCTCCCTTATCATTAACCGGTTTTGTCTGAGCTTTAGTCTCAAAATAACAGACATTTTCTCGTTTGTTTTTAGAGTATGCTTTTCCGGAAGCTATTTCACCAAGTGTATACATTTTTTTCGCAGGCGAAGAAAGTACAGAAACCAACTTACCGCCGTGCTTGCGATACAAGCTCATTTCCATAATGTAAATTACAGATAGATCATCCTCAGTTTCATTCGTTTCATGGGACTGAGTTTGATAATTTGGGGTTACTGGTTGTTGCGTCACTGACAACAAAATATGTTTTTTATTATTAGCATCAATTTTATATACATTAAGATCATAAAACAGATCAAATGCTGGGACATTTGATTCAATTTTTGTATATACATTATACTTAGGCATTGACTGCTCCCGGCATCATATGCAACAAAACATCCTGAGTCTGTGCAGAAGTAAATAGCTTCGTATACCCCTCACCATCACTAACGCCTTCTAATACTGAACCATCAGCCAGGAGCGCTCTATAAGGAGTATTAATCATTGGAACTCCATTATCATCTGCACACAAATAACGAATATTGTGGCTGCCATCATCTATGGCGTTAGCCAAAGGTGAGATATGAGGTTTATTTTGTGCTTTTGTCTGTCGTGCGTAGTGCCCGGCTTTTGTTCTGAAATCGCCTAACGTTCCAAACTCAATTGCATTGACGTTCAGCGTGATATAACTCCCCCCGCCATTTACCGTCAGCCTCTTCTTCGCGATGATTTTGATCTCATCTTCGATGCTGACAATACTGATTTCCTTGCGGGCTAACAGTTCCATCAGGTCGTTCTGCGCCTGTATCTGCACCGGTCCCTGGTTCGCGATGAGCTTGATCCCCAGCTTACGAACAAACACGCTCAGGGCATTGCTAACCCCGCTGAACAGATTTTACGTATGTGCCTTGCACGTTACTTCTCTAAAGAAGCATAAAGTGTAGCTTTATCCATAGTTATTTAACCTCCAGTGAATAGGTCTTATTAAACCTAACGCTTTTGGTATACATCGAGCCATATGTAAAGCCAGAAATTGATACCTTAACCAATCCTGACTTTGATGGCACACCTGAGATATAAAAAAAATTATATATAGGTAACCCATCCCTTCTTTTTTTGTTAGAAACAACTTGCAAACCTATGTCAGCAGGATAAATATCTATCTTAGTATTTTCTGCGGTTAGAAACTCTGGATTATCCTCCAGGTTAGTTCCTATAATAATTTCTTGATTATAAGGCACCCCTACACTTGCATCAGGCAATATTTTTTCAAATGGATCGAATCTTATTTGAGGTGAGGAGCATGATACAATCAACAAAATAAATGAAACAAGCATTAATCTACAGATCATAAATTACTTTATTGGTCTAAAAACCAACTCTCCAAATGTATGCTTCATGAAAACATCCAGACTGACATTGTTTTTTAACTGGCTTTTAACCTTCCCCCATGAAAATAAGGTTAAATCCACCTTATTTGAAACGGATGTACTTACAGATATTAACTCCCCATCATCACATATAACTGGACTATCCCAGACTATCCAATGATTCTTCGACGAGCTATCCCCAGGAAAATCTGATAACATTCCAGCCGAGATTAAACTTATAACTTTTCAGCCGCTACTAATATAGTAATTCAACCTTATGACATCGTTCACATTTGCATGCGAGAGGCTAATATTATCAAATATTTTCTCATAGCCAGCCTTTTCGAACCATTCAGTCAACTTCCCCCACATTGTAATTCCAGCGACCTGATCATCCACTTCATCGTAACTCATAATTGAATTTTCAGAATCCCTCAAGCTAGCTAATGTAATCCAATCCAAACCTGATACTGCCTCTCTACCGTAATCATCATAGAATGCTCCTTTCGGGTGCCTACATCCATCTCCAGGCGAAATATTCAGAATGCCTATTTTGGTTTTCCCGTACAACCAGAGTTCATTTGCGGCTTGCTTATAAACATCCGGCCTGTCCATCTGCAGGCAATAAAAAAATGACGCTGGTCCACATAAACTCGTTCCACCTTGATTAGGGTAACTACTGTGACTCATTCTCGATACAATCTGATTTTCTATCTTTTTCTTATCGAAAGGATCATCAGCACTGCCGACAGGATAATCTTTTGCTATAAATGCTCTTTCGAGACAGGTTATCTGTACACTATGAATATTGTTATCCCCGCTATCATTCACGGGTTTAGTCTGAACTTTAGTCTCAAAATAGCAGACATTTTCTCGTTTATTTTTAGAGTATGCTTTCCCGGAGGCTATTTCACCAAGTGTATACATTTTTTTCGCCGGGGATGAAAGCACCGATATCAGCTTACCACCGTGTTTACGGTACAAATTAATCTCTATAATGTAGATCACTGACAAATCATCATCAGTCTCATTCGTATCATGAGGCTGTGTATAATAACTAGGGTCTATTGGTTGTTGAGTAACCGACAATAGAACATGTTTTTCATTATTAGCGTCAGTTTTAAATACATTTAGGTCATAAAAAAGGTCAGATGCTAGAACATTAGATTCAATTTTTGTATAAATATTATACTTAGGCATTGATAGCTCCCGGCATCATATGCAAAAAAACATTCTGAGTCTGTGCAGAAGTAAAAAGCTTCGTATATCCCTCACTATCACTGACACCTTCCAGTACTGAGCCATCAGCCAAAAATGCCCTGTAAGGAGTATTCAGCATCGGTATTCCATTATCATCAGCACACAAATAACGAATATTGTGGCTGCCGTCGTCGATAGCATTGGCTAAAGGTGAAATATCAGGCTTATGCTGCGCTCTCGTCTGTCTGGCGTAATGCCCGGCTCTTGTCTTGAAATCGCCCATCGTCGCAGATTCAATGGCATTAACATCCAGAGTGATATAACTCCCACCGCCATTTACCGTCAGCTTCTTCTTTGCGATGATTTTGATTTCATCTTCCGTGCTGACAATGCTGATTTCTTTGCGTGCCAGCAATTCCATCAGATCGTTTTGTGCCTGTATCTGCACTGGCCCCTGATTCGCAATAAGCTTTATCCCCAGCTTACGGACAAACACGCTCAGGGCATTACCAACCCCGATGAACAGATTTTTCACCACGCTGACGTCAGCATTTTTCCCGGCAGTGGCAATCAGGTTCTGGCCGGCAGACACCTGCAGATGTTGTCCGCTGGCCATCGCCATACCCTCCGGCGCACTGAGCAGCAGCACCGATTGTTTGAGATCCGTCAGTTGCTGTTCCAGCAGTTTGATCTGCGCCTGGAGATCGGCCGGGTTTGCAGTCGCCTTCTGAGCGTCTCCTGAAATGGCCGTCATCTGCTCCCGGGCATCACCCAGATTGCTAATCGCTGGCTGCATCTCCAGCACCTGGCCCTGTGCTTTCGTCTGGCCATCAGCGCTGATGAGCATCCCTTTCTGTGCCCGGATGGCTCCCCTGCTGTCAGTTCTGAGCTCAAAACCTTCACCACGCTTCTGCTTCTCAGCATCCACTAAATGCCCGAGGTTCAGCTGGCTTTTGCCACCGTACTCGGTCGAGATCTTGATATGCTCCTGACCCCGGCTGTCATCGAGGCGGATTTTGTTGTTGCTCGGGGTGCGCAGCACGTTACGTTTGTAGTTGCGGATGGTGACGTGGTCGCCGTGCGCCGAATCGTGCAGCACGCCATTGATGTACGGCCGGTCCGGGTTGCCGTCCTCAAAGCCAATCGCCACTTCGGTGCCCGCCAGCAGCGGCAGGTGCAGGCCGTAAGTGTCTCCCGCATACGGGCGGGACTGACGCACCCACAGGCTCTCGAACCCGGTCTCCCAGTTATCACGGTCAAACAGCATGTTGACGCGGTAGCGGCCGTCTTTATCGATATGCCCGTAGGTGTCATTCTCGGTAGTGCTGGTGATGCGAGCCGGCAGTGTGCCGGCCATCACCGGGCGTGAGCCTGGCTCAGGACGGAAGCTAAAATCATTGCTGTCCGGGATACCGCTGAAATGAACCTCAAAATCTTTATCACGGCGGGCCGCACTGTTCATCCCGGTGATGAGCACCCCCTGGCTGAACGCCTCCGCCACTTCATAGCCGCCGGTGACGTTCAGCACCTGCCCGGGCGCCAGTGTCGGGCAACTGGTGATGGCGCGGGTCTGCGTCTGGCCGTTCAGGTAACGTTCGTGACGCACGCGGGCATAAAACGCGCCGGACTCCGGCGACGGATTACGGTCATAAGAGCTGCCCTGCGTCAGATAGTTGTCGGCATAGTGGTAAGCCTCACCGTAGGTGGTGGCGTCCCCCCGGGAGGCGTCTACCTGCGTATTCATGTCTTCGGTGGCCTGGCGGTAGTTGTAATCGCGGGTGCTGACCTGCTTTTGCACCACGTTGTGATGGCTCTCCATCCCCCACACCGAATCCACGCCTTGCGAGTGCTGGCCCGACGGCGGCACCGACGGCAACGTCAGCCCTGTCTCATACCCCTGTCGGCTGTCGTAAAACTCCACCACATCGATGTTCAGACGTGAATCTGTGGTGAAGCGGAACCAGATGCCGACTTCACCCAGCAGACGGGTAATAAAGTGCAGGTCATCCTCGCCGTACTGCATCACCTGCTCACGGCGCGGGTACTCTTTTGAAAGCGAGAATAGAAAATCCTGACCGCGCATGCCGTGGCGCTCACGCAGGATTTTTTCCACGATTTGCGGCACCGACATGTCCTGGTAAATGGCGTTCTGATGAGAGCGGTCGAGCAGCGCCAGGCGCGGCTGTAGCGTCAGGGCGTAATGGGTTTCATCTTTTGAGGTAACAAGGCGTTCAAAACCGCTCACCACCCCCTGGAGAACCCGTACCGGTTGTTGAATTTTGATGCCGTAACCCTGATCAACCGGTGCCTGTAGCGCCAGGGAACCGGCTTTCATCAGCATCGTTTCTTTGCTGATAGCGTGGTCTGAACTGGTGAACTCAATGCGGTAGCTGAACGGCTTGCTCAGGGCCTCGTTGCCTTCAAATGCCAGCACATCAAGTTCTGACTCACATCCTTTTATCGCCAGCAGGTGGTGGTTGTGGTTGAAAAAAGAAATCGGGTTTGCGCTCATGATAATGTCCTTATTATTCTGCAGCCGGTACATCGGCGTATCCACTCCCTGCGGTTGAGTCGAGGCCCATCAGACCGCAGGCTGTTCCTGGAACGCGTCCAGTATCTCAGCGTTGTTCAGCATCATTTGTGGTGCACCGTTGCTTCCCTGTTACATCCGAAAAGGCGCTTAACGATCTCTGTCTCTACTGGCATAAAGATCCCAAGGAAGCAGAACCGTATCAACGACGAGATCAACGGGCATGGACACAATGTAAAAAATAGGTATAACCCCCAACGTGGACATCCATAAGAAAGCATGGCTTCCCGCCGTCTTATCCCTGTCAAATCCTCGATATGTCGATTGATAACTCATTCCCCTGTCCAGCGTTCCACACCCGCTTAACGTCAACGTTGGGACGGTAATCAACATGGCAAGAAATATAGCTTTGAACATTTTCATTATTTTGATTTTCCTGAGTGGAGATAAACTGCAAATGCGCTGTAACTGTCTGATGTTAGGTCATATAGTGTCCGGTTGTAGAGCGTCAAACACCAGCCTTATGCCCTCTTCCTCATCCCACCCAAGCCGAAGCGACTGCGATTTCTGCTTCGCCGCCATATGGGTGAGCAGTTGCTGGCTCAGTACCGGCAGGATTTGCTGATTCAGCAAGCTGTCGACGTTACGCGCACCGGTATCCGGCAGCAGGCAGGCGGCGGTGAGGGCACCGTACAAGTTCTCTTCGATATGCGTAGTCAGGCCATAATGACGGTGCAGGCGTTTGCTCACCTGCGCCAGTTTCATTTGCACGATGGTACGCATTGCGGGCTCACTCAGCGGGCGGTAAATGACGGTCTGGAAGCGGGCCAGCAACGCGGGCTGGAAGTGGTCGCGCAATATCGGGCGCAGCAGTTCGTGCAGATCGCCTTCGGTCGCTTCCGGTTGTTCGTCCAACCGTTGCATGATGTGATCACTGCCGAGGTTGGAGGTCATCAGAATCACGGTGTTGCGAAAGTCGATTTCGCGCCCTTCGCCGTCGCGCATAAAGCCCCGATCAAACACCTGATAGAACAGGTTCATCACGTCGCGGTGGGCTTTTTCCACCTCGTCGAGCAGCACCACGCTGTACGGGCGTTTACGCACCGCTTCGGTCAGAATGCCGCCCTGACCGTAACCGACATAACCCGGTGGGGAACCTTTCAGTTGGCTGACGGTATGCGGCTCCTGATACTCCGAAAGGTTGATGGTAATAAGGGATTTTTCGCCGCCGTACAGCGTATCCGCCAGGGTGAGCGCCGTTTCGGTTTTACCCGTGCCGCTCGGGCCCACCAGCAAGAATACGCCCTGCGGGCCGTTCTCAGATGTCAGGCCCGTTTTAGCCGCGCGCAGGCGCTGGGCAATGGCGTTCAGCGCTACCTCCTGGCCTACCACCCGCTTGCTGATCGCACTTTCCAGACTCAGCAACTCGGACTGTTCGTCCTTCATTAATGAAGAGAGCGGGACACCGGTCCAGTCGGCAATCACATTGGCCACCGTGCGGGTGTCCACATCCACCTGAATCAAGGCTTCATGCCGCTGGAGTTCGGACAACTGCCGTTGCAGGTCATCAATGCCTGCCTGGCAGCTGATGTCCTGACGACAGGCCATTAACTGCCGTGCAATCTGTTTCTCCCGGTCAAAATGCCCTTCTTGCTGTTGCAGGGTCGCGTCCAGCTTGCCGCGTTGCTGCTCAATGTCGCTCAGGCGGCCACCCCGGATGTTGCCCCCCGCTGCGATATCTTCCAGTAAAGCCTGTTCTTCCAATCTCAGCGCGGTCAGCTGTGCTTTCAGCTGCGTGATGGTTTCAGGTACGGTGTCCAGGCTCATGCGCACGCGGGCGCTTGCGGTGTCGAGCAGGTCGACCGCCTTGTCCGGCAACTGCCGCCCGGTAAGATAGCGGCGGGAAAGTGTCACTGCGGCCTGAATGGCGCTGTCGGTGATATGCACACCATGGTGTTCGGCATAGCGGGATTTCAGCCCCCTGAGCATCAGGCAGGCAGTGTCGTCATCCGGCTCGTCGACCACCACCCGCTGGAAACGACGCTCGAGCGCGGCATCACGTTCAAAATACTGTTTGTATTCGCTCCAAGTGGTGGCGGCGATAGTTCTGAGTTCGCCACGCGCCAAAGCCGGCTTCAGCAGATTAGCCGCATCCGCACCGCCCGCCTGGTTACCCGCCCCAATGAGGGTGTGGGCTTCGTCGATAAACAGCAGAATAGGGGTCGGAGACTGCTGTACGGCATCAATGACGTTTTTCAGACGCTGTTCAAACTCGCCTTTCACACCGGCTCCCGCCTGCAGCAGCCCCAGGTCAAGGGTACGCAGGCTGACGTTTTTCAGGCTGCCAGGAACATTACCTTCAGCGATACGCAGCGCCAGCCCTTCCACCAGGGCGGTTTTACCGACGCCGGGCTCACCCACCAGAATCGGGTTGTTTTTACGGCGTCGGGAAAGAATATCCACCATCTGGCGGATTTCCGTATCGCGCCCGAATACCGGGTCGATGTTGCCCTCTTTCGCTTTTGCCGTGACATCGAGGGTGAACTTATCCAGGGCGTTTTGCAGCGCCGCGGGAAGTTCGCCTTCTTTTATCTCTGCACCGGCCGGGCGCCCGACGAGCTCTACCGTCCCCCCGTGATCTTGTGCCAATGCGGCTTCCTGCTGTATTTCTTCACGCTCATCGGACTGCGCGTCCAGCAACGGGCGCAGACGCTCAAGCTGGCTCTGCCCCAGCGTCAGCAGTGGCCACACCCCGTCGCAACGCAGCATTTTGGGCATGTCAATCATTGCCGCCAGCACATGTACACTGCGGATGTGTTCGCCGCCTTCAAGCGAGGCAACCATCCACGCCTGTTTCAGCAGAGCTCCCGTCGCGTCCGACAACTGAGGACGGCTGCGCATAGCCCGCGGCAGATTATCAAGCCAGCCCAGCAGCGCCTGCCACAGGGCATCCATATCCCATTCGTAACGGCGAGCCAGCACGGTCAGATCGCCTTCCCCCTGCTCCAGCAGTTTCAACAACCAGTGCTCTGGCAGAATTTCTGCGTGAGCGCGGGTCTGGCACAGCGAGGCAGCGCCTTCAAGAGCACGGGCACAATAAGGATTTAGACGACGCAGCAGAATGGCGGGATTTTCCATGTTATTTCACTCTCAGTCTGGGGACCTTCAGGCACGCTACCGCCCATCGCTTTCCCTTAAAAGGAACCTAAAGCGCATCAGGTCGAATTCTGGATTGCGGGAGGTTTTACTGGGTACCCGCCGGGCAGGTACTCAGTAAAACTGCGGACAGGTTTCCCCGCCCGCATAAGCGGTTGCCCTAAATAGTTCGCGTTGCAGCAAGTAAGCGCATTCCCTGGAGCGTACAAAAGTACGTGACCGGGGTAAGCGCAGGCAGCCAACGCCGCTGCGGTGCGAAATATGACGGGTAACTTAGGCGGTGGCGCGTTCGTTCCAGGAATCGGAATGAATAATGTTGCCGTCTTTGTAGGTCCAGGTGATTTTTTCGTAGCGCAGCTCGATGGCTTCGAGGTGGTTGTGCTTCTCTTTAGCCGGGTCTTTGATGTCGTGCATTTTCGGCGCGACCTTCACCAATTTAACGTTCTCAAGCTTGGTGTTGAAGTACTCCACTTCCTGGCCCGCGTCGTTGATTTTGTACCACTTGAACTCGGCGGATTTCAGGGTCTGGCCGGTGGTCACCGCCTTGTAGAGGTACGGGCTGGAAGAGTCGATTTCCTTGGTAAACAGGAATGGCGTGTGGATACGCGTACCGGTCAGTTTGCCGGTGTTGTTGTCGGTCGGGATGTACAGGTTGTGTTCCTGAGCCACCACTTCAATGCTGCCCTCGCGGTCTTTCACGTCTACAGACCCTTTGATGTCTGCACCGCCGTCGTCTTTCAGCCAAAGATAAACAGGAATTGCCATGTGTTACTTCTCCATTTCGTTTTTTGATATGTCATCATCCTGTGATGACGTTGGGGTTTTGCCCGGTATCCGGCAGGCATCCGCCTGCGGTACCAGACTGATTTCGACACGCCGGTTAAGCGCACGGCCTTCCGGGGTGTCATTGGTTGCAACCGGCCCACTTTCGCCATAGCCCTGCACCGCAAAACAGCTTTCCGGCACGTCGCCGGTGTCCCGCATCCAGTCACGTACCGCTTCAGCACGCTTCAGGGACAATGTCCGATTCAATTTTGGGTTGCCGGTATTGTCGGTATGTCCGGCCACCACAATCAGCCAACCCGGCCTCGCTTTGATGCCCACCAGAGAATTCACCAGCATTTTGGTGGAGCCGGTTTTCAATGCGGACCTGCCGGAATCGAACAGCGACAGACTGTCGAGGCGGACGATTTTCGGCACCGGTACTGGCTCTAATGCCGATTTGAACGGTGGAGGGGGAGGCACATAAGAGCGAATCGCATCCAGCACCGGCATACGCAGGCGTTCCCCCTGATACAAACCGAGGCTCATCCGGGCCGGTACACCATTGCGCGCCTGGTTATCCAACTGCATGGCATCCTCTCGCAGGACCGCGACGGCATCGGCCTTCGGGCCGTAGTCATCCATTGCGAGTCGGTCGTAACGGGCAATATCAAAACTTACACGGTGCAGCAGTTGGCGGTTATTCCAGCCACTGCTGAGCAGAGCCGCAACGGCTGCCAGGGTGAAAATACCGAGCGCACAACGCCAGGTGCGGTCCCGGGGCGTAAGACCCCGACCTTCCGGCAACAGCGACAGGATAAAGTCCGGAAACAACGGCATCACCGTGCTGTCCGTTCCCACTGGCTGCCAGCCCACGACGAACTGCATGGCGGTATGCCGTGTCAGCCAGGCGGTCCAGATTGACGTGGCGAGACTGCCGGAGAGGATCGGTCCAATACCCCATAACATCGCCGCGGGCGCAATGGTCGGAATATCCGGGTTTTCATCCGTAAATACCGCTTTGACGTGCAAGTGGAACCAGGTCATCAGACTGTTCATCAGCACCTGTTGCTGCATGGCCATCACACCGCCGGTGGTCGTCCACGCGGCGATCGAACCGGGAGCCGAAGACTCGCGCCAGAAACTGATGCCTTCGCCAGGGATCGCCGCCTGCCAGAGCATGTCATTCATCATCGCGCTGCCCGTCTGGCCATTAAGTACCAACGGCACGGTATGCCCGGTATCCTTACGCAACTGACTGATTTGCCAGCGCAGTGCCAGCAGGCGGCTGGTCAGGGTTTCACTGTCAGCGTGTTTCTGCGGGCATACGTTGACCATCACCGACAATTGACGCCCCCAGTCCGGACGCTGCCACAGCACCTGTAGCGCCACCTGCTCCAGGCTCTGATCGCCCTCCACCCTGATCCAGCAGCCCTGCGTCACCGTCAATACCTGCGATTGCTGTGGCCAGGCTTGCGGCAGATCGCCACAGACCAGCACCACCGGCTGGCGATATGTCGCCTCCGGGAGACCTTCCAGACTCAGGGTGGCATCATGCTCGACACGGCGGCTTGCGACGTACCAGAACACAGAAATCAGGCCCAGCACCGCCAGCAGAATGAGCACCGCGACCCGTCGTGTCACGGGCAGAAAACCCAGGCACACGACTGCACTCAGCAGAGCGGCCCACAACGCAAGCCCGCGCTGTTGTGCCGGACTCATTTCACCGCCCCAGGCAACAGGGTTGCCAGCATCTGATCAAGCCAGTGGTTCAGTCCCCACCACAGGGTGGCGATAGCCAGAGCACTCAACCCAATGCGCACAGGCCATGAGCGAAGCCAGTTCCCCCTTTCCCGGCCAGCCCGGCTTTCTGCCAGTACCGGATGGGTCTGCGGATAACTGAAAGGAGAAACCTGGCCACTGAGTGCCTGAACCAGCTTCTGGCGTTCGGGATCGTTCAGCGACCGGAAATTACCGAGAAAACCCAGCATCATGACGCGCTGAAAGCAGGTGAGCACCGCATTGTCGGGCGCGGGCTCACGCAGCACATCACGCATCCGGTCACACAGGGTGTCACCGGCATCCATGGTGCCAAGGAAATGTCCCTGCAACGGAATGCCATACCACTGTACGCAGGCATCGTCCTCCACGCCGCGACCTTTGACCGCCTCGTCGAGCAGGGCGCATTGTGCCGTCAGAATATGCCGACAACTGGCGTCATCCAGCTCACTGTCCTTAAGCGTGCGTTGTACACACTCCACATCGGCGATACAGCGTTCCCACAGCACCCGTCCTTCCCCTTCCTGAAACCGGGGACCATGACGCAGACTGATGACCTGCAGCCAGGTATCCTGCAGTAGCGCATCGATATCAATGGACTCGGCTGTTCCGCGTTTACGTTCACTCATGTTCTCAATACCGCAAAGAGTTCAAGTTCCGGTTCACCGAGCATGCCCGGGACATAAAACATGCAACTGCCGCTTTCGAGCATGTCAGTTGCCAGAGGATGGGTGACATCGAGGCTGAAATATTGATTCTCCAGACGCAGCGGAATGGCCGCCGGCACATGGCGCAGCGGTGTCAGCGGAACCCCGACGCGTGAGGAGTTCACGATAGCCCTGACATGATCCGGACTTCCCACCTTGCACTGGCGCGGGAACTGCTCCTGCAGTTGCGCCACCGGCATTGGCGAACGTACGGACAGGTAGTAGTCGGCGTCTTCACGCAGACGAGGATCCTGCAGACGAGCCTGCCAGAAGTGCAGCCGCTTATCGTGCTCAAGCTCGATGGACACCACCCGTGACGGCAGGCTCGCTTCCAGCAAATCGCCAAGTAAATCAAACAGCGGAGGGAAAACGGCATTTAGTTGTTCATGCTGATAGGCCGGGATCGCGCTCACCTGATGCGCCAGCGAGAAGGTCAGCAGACTGCCGGCCAGCCGGGACAGTTCGGTATAAAGGCGTTCTGCCGGGCTCTGCAGATTTCGCTGGAACTGGCCCAGCACCGGCTCAGCACTGTTCAGGGCATTCAACAGCCAGAAGAGAGAGACGTCAGCCACCGCAAAATCCGCCATCCGCTCATTGCTTTCCCGGCGCATGGCCATCAAACGGGTCAGACGGGCGCGCAGTTGGGTCAGCAGTTGTTCGAGTTGGGTCACCAGCCAGAGGCTGCTCTGAACGGTCAGCAGCGGCGGGAGAAAGCTGTCGTCAAACCGCCAGACGCCCTGCAAATCCTGCCGCAGACAGGCTACCGGGCAGGTCAGATAATCACTGTTGTTCTGATGGGCAAAGCGCAGCGTCAGTTCCGGCTGCATCACCGCAATCTGGCGGGTGTCTTCACCAAACTGGTTACGCACGTCCCGCCAACGCTGACGGAAACGCACCGGACGATCAGCCACCTCATCAGGTTGCAGGCAGTTGCCGCCATTCGCCCGCAGCAGGGGCAGCGCCAGTAGCACCACCACATCATGCGATTCGCTGTCCAGCGACAGAACCGGTGGCAGCGCATCGGCATTATCCGTATCGATAAGTGTCCCGTCAGGGAAACGGACATGCAGCTTACGGACCTGCAGACGACCGAGCTTCAGCGTGTCCGGTTCAAAGGCAGACTCAATCATTCCCCAGGGATGATTGAGCCCCATTCGGGCAATGCATTCCGCAGACCAGGCCGCATAGGCGACCTGTTGCTGGAAGTGCTGGGGAGAGACCATGATGCCCCTGCCCCATAACGGTTGTTCCGTTTTCATCGGCTTCCTGCCTTTTAGGCTTTTGCTTTCGGCATCTGGGAAACCAGCGACAGATTGACGTCCATCCCTTCCACCTGGAAATGCGGTACCGCGTACAGCTTCACGCGGAAGAAACCCGGGTTGTCCTCGATATCTTCCACCACGACCTTCGCATCGCGCAGCGGGTGTGAGGCCTGCAGCTCGTCGCCCGGATCGGTCATTTCCGTCACCAGGCTACGCACCCAGGTATTGAGCTCCAGCTCCAACAGGCGGCGATCCTTGGTGGTACCGATGTTTTCACGCTGAATCAATTTCAGGTAATGCGCGATACGCGACAGCAGGAAGATGTACGGCAGGCGGGCGTTAATACGGCTGTTGGCCGTGGCATCTGCGGTGTCATACAGCGCCGGTTTCTGGGTGGAGTTGGCCGAGAAGAAACAGGAATAATCACGGTTTTTGTAGTACGACAGCGGAATAAAGCCCAGGTTGGCAAACTCAAACTCACGGGTTTCCGGGATCATTACCTCAGACGGGATTTTCACCTGATTACCGGTGCCCAGGTCGTACAGGTGGATTGGCAGATCTTTCACTGCACCACCGGCCTGCGGGCCGCGAATTTGCACGCACCAGCCGTTGTTGATAAAGCTTTTCACCATATTGGCGGCAAACGCAAAGGAAGCATTGGTCCACAGGTATTTGTCGTGATCCGGGCCTTTCACCTCTTCCACGTAGTTGAAGCTGCGCACCGGCACAGTGTCCGGACCATACGGCAGGCGGCCCAGCACGCGTGGCATCACCAGCCCGATATAGCGGGCATCATCCGTCTCGCGGAAGGATTTCCATTTGATGTACTCGGCACGATCGAAGTAGTTGCCGATGTCTTTGATGGCGGCGACCTCTTCCATTTTGTCCTTGAGGAAGAATTTCGGGCCGGCCGAACCGATAAACGGCATATGGGCAGCGGCAGACACTTTGGAGATATTACGCAGCAGCGCCACGTCTTGCGCGGAAGCATCAAACTCATAAGCAGAAATCAGCGCGGCAATCGGCTCCCCGCCCGGGCTGTCGTACTCTGCCGTGTACGTGTGCTGGTATAATCCGCTTTGAATAATCTCCGGCGCGTCTTCAAAATCCTGACGCAGGTCGTCTTTCGACAGGTCCAGCAGCTCGATTTTGACGTTCTGACGGAAATCGGTTTTGTCGACCAGGGATTTCAGTCCACGCCAGGTACTTTCTGTTTTCTGGAATTCTTCATGGTGCATGACCGCGTCCAGCTGGCGGCTAATCTGATAATCCAGCTCAGCGATATGGTGGTCGATCAGGTTCTTGTCCAGCTTCTCGACTTTCGAACCCGCTTTCGTCAGACATTCCAGAAAGACCTGCATCCCGGCGGTCAGACGTTCATCGGCCGTGGCATCCGACATCGCCTGACTGTCCTGCCAGACATCCAGCGCACTCAGCGTTGATACCGGACTCAGGTTGATTTTTTCAAACAGGGAAGCGTACACACTGCCCGCGTCCTGACGCTCCAGTACGATGCTTTCACCGCCGGCGGCATTTTCATTTTTCACAGACATCAGCATTTTCTCTTCGTTAATCCGTTAAACATCACGACCGTTAGGCTTGCTTCGGTGCCAGGGCAGACAGCTCTGTGCGCAGTTCGGCGCTCAGCGCCGGGTCGAGCAGGATTTTTTCCAGCTCTTTTCGGAAGGTTTGGTTGTCTAAAAGATTGGCTTTCAGATCGCGTAGCAAGTTGCGCATAGCGAGCATCGCCTTCAACTGAGGTATCTGAACGGCCACCTGTTCAGGCTCGAAGTCTTTCATTTCATTGAAGGAAATTACGACGTTCTCTTCGCTGCCATCACCGGCCAGGGTGTTTTCTACGGAAAGGTTCACTGAGGGGGAAAACTCGGCCAGCACATTGTCGAAGTTGTTTTTATTGATGCTGACAGTTTCACGTTCCGATACCGGACGTTGCTCAGCACCGTTGCTGTAGTCCCCCACGACCATCAGCTTGAGGGGCAATTCGACTTTTTTCTGCGCGCCGCCCGTATGCAGGCTTAACTGGATATTGACGCGGGCCTTGGGGATCTCGGACTGATAGGAGCTAGACATGGCTGTACCTGTTCTATGGAATGATAGAATTGGTCAATGCCACTGAGAAATTAATAAGAAAGGCTTACCTTGCCGAAACAGCATCCCTACTCGCACCATCCGGCGCAAATCAAAACTGGGGTCAAAAGCGAGCGCATTCCATTCACTAGCGAGCATGACACAGTATTATTAGGTCTTTATCCGAAAACCAATAATTTCGGAAAATTGCCTATTGATTGAAGTGTAAAAACATCAGCTAAGTAATGGAAAACCAATACATGTAACCAAATGTTACCCTGGAGTCATTTAAAAAAAAACTGACACGGATATGATTTATAAGAAATTTCTGACAAAAACCCTTACAAGTCGCACAGCGCAAGGTTGAGTGATAAATGATCAAATTGGTTTGAGTTTAAAAATTGAATGGCATTAACCCGAAAACAAGAAGTTTCCGATTTTGAGCTTTTCTCGAAAAATCAGACATTGATGCCCCTTCTTTTTTCCTTTCATCGAAGGAAAAACAAAAAAAACATTCTTATCGCTTATCATTATTAATTAATCCATTAAAAAATTATTATCATTCCGCACCTGAAATAAGCTTGAATTCAGAGCGCAGGGAGCCCCCCAATACCGGCAAAGGGTGTTTGAGCGCAGCATTGTTAATGTGTGAAAAGGCATGTTCTGAGATTACAAAGTCGGTAAGAAATTTCACCAAGAGGGGCGTGCGCAGTGGCAGGAAAGCGGAAGATCGACGGTATATGGAGCATTTCGGCACGTCACATACAAAAAACCCCGCGCTCGAAGAGCACGGGGTCAGAATGTATGGCGGAGGAGC
>RCUM01000244.1_pt1 | contig 36705 bp, 39 predicted proteins | sample 2166141 | NCBI WGS metagenome assembly RCUM01 (sample SAMN09932756, study PRJNA488358) | compost metagenome | isolation source: compost soil in crotonic acid-enriched | place: Germany: Experimental Botanical Garden
CAACCAGTCAGCCGCATCGAACACCGGCAACCAGTCAGCCGCATCGAACACCGGCAACCAGTCAGCCGCATCGAACACCGGCTACCAGTCAGCCGCATCGAACACCGGCAACCAGTCAGCCGCAGAAGTTAGCGGATCCCATTCGGTAGCAGCAGCATTCGGTATCGAAAGCAAAGCCCGCGCCTCCGAAAACAGCGCAATCGTACTCTGCTACCGCGATGACGAAGGCGAATTAATCCACATCCGCGCCAGCAAAGTCGGTGAAAACGGTATCAAAGCCGACACCTGGTACACCCTGAATGAAGACTGCAATTTTGTAGAGTGCGAGGAATAAGTCATGAGTCTTGAAACAAACCTGCAGCTTAATAATGAGCTGGTTGCCAAAAATAACGAGCTGCTTACGCGCCTCATTCAGTCCCTGAGCGCTGGCGTAGCGCTGCATGCCGATACGGTTTCGCAGGTGCAAACCTACGTCGAAACGGTACCGGGAAAAGTAACAACCGATACCGTTGAGCTCGATCTGGACCGTCTTGATTTCAGCGGCGTTATCGCGCTGGCAGGCTTCTACCCCGAACCGGTCGAACTGAGCGACACCATGATCCAGCGCGCGCTCGACTATCAGGACGCCGTAGGTGATGCACGAATCGTGCAAATCGACGCGCTGGGCATGGCGCTTCAGGGTGTGAAACGCGCAAAAGAAGTGCATAAAGCCGTGCTGCTTGAACTGGCCCGCACCGAGCTTGCGTTCTGGGATGAGCTGCCGGCCGTCACTGACCGCCGTGATTTTGCAGAGAAATGGCTGGATGCTAAGCCGGGTGAACGCGACGCGGTCAAGCCAAAGAAAGCCAGGCAGCAAAAAACAGAAAAGCGCCAGGGTCCTTTCTTCTATAAGAATGCCGACGGAACCCAGTTCGGCGAAGTGGCCCAACTGTGCAAGCTCGAAGAAGTCCTGAGCAAAGGCTGCGTGGAGATTAACAAGGTCGAATATCTCCAGCTTAAAGAAGAGGCCGAAAAAGCCAGCGCGGCTAACGAAAACACAGACAACGAACCGGATTTCGCCGCACTGCGCAAACAGGCCGAAGGTCTGATCCTCAGTCTCGCCAAAGGCGGTTATCGTGCCGAAGCGGTCGAAATTCTCGGTAAGTTTGACGCTCAGAAACTCGGCCAGGTGCCTGACGAAAGCCTCACAGAGGTCGTTGCGTTGGCCGAAAAAGCGCTGGAGGCATAAGCCATGCCAGAACAACACGCACGATTATCCCCTTCCGGCGCGCACCGCTGGATGAGCTGCCTCGGTAGTCTGGCGCTCGAAGCCGGGCAGCCTGATAAAGAAAGCCCCTTCGCGGTTGAAGGCACCGCCGCCCACACCCTGGGCGAATGTGTCTTACGCAACCGCCTGGACCACCCGCCAGAGTATGGCGGTTGTCACGTTGATACCTATCTCGGCACCTACCCGCTGGCGCATCCGTCAAAAACAGATCCCGGCCCGCAGGTGAATGAGGAAATGGTCGAAGCCGTTGGCCGCTATGTTGATACCGTCTGGTCACTGGCGCAGGGCAACGAGCTGCTGGTCGAGCAGCGCGTCGACTTCTCGCACATTGTCGGAGTTGAGGACTCATTCGGTACCGCCGACGCTGTGGTCATCGCGGGTAGCGAGTTGCAGGTCCACGATCTGAAATACGGGCGCGGTGTAAAAGTTGATGCCGAACAAAACCCACAGCTGCAGCTCTATGCGCTCGGTGCGCTGGAGCAATTCAGCATGCTTTACGACTTCGAAACCGTGCGCCTCTTCATCCACCAGCCGCGTCTTAACCATGTTTCAGAATGGGCGCTGAGCGTGGCCGAGCTGGAAGCATTCGGGCAGGAAGCACAGGAGGCGGCGGCCAGCGCCATTGTGATGTTCAACATCGCACAGTGCGAAGGCGTCGAAACCCTCCCGGCGGATAGCTTCACGCCCGGCGAAAAGCAATGCCGGTTCTGTAAAGCGCAGGCGCTCTGCTCCGCACGCGAACAGATGCACCTGAACACCGTAGCGGGGGATTTTGTCGACCTCACGCAGCCTATTGCGGAGCAAATCGCAGAGGCTGGCAAGCGGGTACCGCTGCTGACGCTGGAACAATTAGCTGAAATATACAGCCAGGCGGATTTTATAGAATCCTGGCTAAAGGCAGTACGCAGCCGCGTAAATGACGAGCTCAACGCGGGCACCGCGGTACCGGGCTACAAGCTGGTGAACGGCAAACAGGGTAACCGGGCATGGCAAGACGAGGAAGCCGCTCGCGCCCTGCTGAAAGACCAGTTCCGCTACAAAACGGAGGAGGTTTTCGATCTTAAGCTGATTAGCCCGACAAAGGCCGAGAAGCTCATCAAAAAAGCCAGCCCCCGCCGCTGGACGAAAGTCGAAGCACTTATTACCCGCGCCGATGGCAAGCCCACCGTTGCACCTGAATCCGACCCGCGCCCGGCTCTGGACGTGAACCCCGTAAACGACTTTGACGACGTATCTGCTGATGCGTTCGCCGCCGACCTCATTTGATTAAGGACTTACCCATGAAAATTAAACTGAAAAACGTTCGTCTGGCCTTCCCCTCCCTGTTCGAAGCTAAAACCGTAAACGGTGAAGGCGAACCGCGATTCTCTGCTGTTTTCCTGCTGGATCCGAAACACCCGCAGCTCGAAGAAATCCGCGCAGCATTGAAGCAAGTTGCTAAAGAGAAATGGGCGGGTAAATGGGAATCCATTTACAACCAGATGGAAAAACAGCTGAAGCTTTGCCTGCATGACGGCGACGAGAAAGGTGATTACGAAGGATTCCCCGGCAACTTCTTCCTGAACGCGGCGAACAAAGCACGCCCGGCTGTTCTGGACCGCGACCGCACCACGCTGATCCAAGCTGACGGGCGCCCGTACGCGGGCTGCTTCGTCCACGCAGTGGTCGATATCTGGGCGCAGGACAACAACTTTGGCAAGCGTATTAATGCCTCGCTCGGTGGTGTTCAGTTCTTCCGCGACGGTGATGCATTCGCTGGTGGCGGTGTGGCTAACCCTGACGACTTCGACGATATCAGCGAAGGCGCAGATGCCGACGCGCTGATTTAAAGTTCAAGGCACTCTTAATCGGGTGCCTTAATTTTTGACAACTCGACATTTATATTTTCAATAGTTTTCCTACTAGGGAATGTGCTAAACATCCATATTCCCGCCACTTCCATCACTATAGCCATAAAAAGAAACACTAGGAAAACAGGGCTATTATCGTTGTTAAAAATGGACATTCCACCCAGAGCAATAAACAAAAAGAACATGCCTCCCATTACCAGTGAAAGAGATCTTGAAATTATCCATCCAGCATCTGAAAATTTAATATTAACGAAAAAATGCCCATCCACCTTATCTATATTATTTTGTAATTTATAGAGATCATTGATAAAACCTTTCTTCTCAATCTTGTTAAAGATGTAGATCAATTCTTTTCTATTAAAAGCTGATGGTATCCTAGCAACATCACGCATAATTTCATCATTGATTCGCATTTTGATATGTTCTTTATCAGCCGAGTCAAGGTAGTTATCATACTTCCTAAGATATCCAATAAGCTTTATAACTCGTTTGGGTGCTTTATATCTATGGTTGAAATACACTCGCTTCATGAAACCTATAAGAACAATACTTGGCAAAAGTATATAAGACAATAATTTCGCCACAGACTCAATGTGCTCAATAAAATATTTAATTATATCCGACATTTCAAACTCCCTGTAACTTAAATCAGAACACCAAGGTGAAACATGCCTAATATACTATGGGGTGACCTGGAAACCTATTGCGAAACCCCAATAAAGAACGGTACACATGCCTATGCAGAAGGCGTCGAGGTGATGCTGTTCGCATGGGCCATTGATAACAAGCCCGTCAGTGTCTGGGATTTAACGGCCCGTGAGCCAATACCTGAAAAGTTACGACAAGCCCTTAACGCCCCTGATACCCTGCTCTATTTTCATAATTCACAATTTGACCGTACCGTTATGCGCCATGCACTCCCCGAAATACTCCCGCCGGTAGAACGCTGGCGCGATACGATGGTGCAGGCTCTGGCGCATGGCCTCCCCGGCGCGCTCGGGGCACTGTGTGAAGTGCTTAAAGTCCCGATGGATAAAGCGAAGGACAAAGAAGGTAAATCGCTGATCCAGCTCTTCTGCAAACCCCGCCCCAAAAATAGCAAGGTTCGACGCGCTACCAGCAAAACACACCCGGAAGAATGGCGGCGTTTTCTTGCATACGCCGGGCTGGATATCGAGGCAATGCGCGAAGTGCACAGGCGGCTACCGAACTGGAACTACCAGGGCTTTGAGCTTGCACTCTGGCATCGCGACCAGCAGATCAACGACCGCGGCGTCTGCATGGACATCCGGTTAGCTGAATCCGCCATTCTGGCCGTAGACATCGAACAGAAGCGCCTGGCGAAACGCACGCAGGTAATGACCGACGGAGAGGTCCAGGCCGCTACCCAGCGCGATGCGATGATAAAACATATTGTCGAGTCGTACGGCGTCGAGCTGCCGGACATGCAGAAAAGTACGATTGAAAGGCGCATTGCTGATCCTGATTTACCGTCCGCGGTTAAAGAACTGCTGGCTATTCGCCTTCAGTCCTGCACCACCAGCACCAGTAAATATAAGGCCCTGATGAAAGGCGTAAGCCGCGACGGGCGCCTGCGCGGAACCTTGCAGTTCTGCGGCGCATCACGTACCGGGCGCTGGGCCGGTCGGTTATTTCAGCCGCAGAACCTTCCCCGCCCTTCGCTGAAGCAAGCACAAATAGATGAAGGTATCGAGGCGCTAAAAGCCGGATGCGCTGATCTGCTGTTCGATAACATCATGGAGCTGACCAGCTCCGCGCTGCGCGGTTGCATCATGGCCCCGCCTGAACACAAGCTGGTAGTTTCTGACCTGTCCAACATCGAGGGGCGAATGCTTGCCTGGCTCGCGGGTGAAGAATGGAAGCTCCAGGCCTTTCGCGATAACGATGCGGGTACCGGATACGACCTCTATAAGCTGGCCTACGCCCGCGCCTTCAATATCTCACCGGATGATGTCGACAAAGACATGCGTCAAATCGGCAAGGTCATGGAGCTGGCTCTCGGCTATGGTGGAGGCGTTGCAGCCTTTGTAACGTTCGCTCTCGTCTACGGTCTTGATCTCGACAAGTTGGCGGCGGCTGCTCTGCCTAATATTCCTCGCGATGTCATCCGGGAAGCCAAAAGCTGGTACGACGAATCTGTGCGCCGCAAATCTACTTTTGGCCTGTCCGAGCGCGTATTCATCGCCTGTGATTCTCTTAAACGCCTGTGGCGTCGGGCGCACCCGGCAACCTGCTCATTCTGGAAAGACCTCGAAGATACTGTCCGCACATCGATAGCCACCCCGAAAAAGACTCTGTATTGCGGTTCGCTTAAAGTGCGCCGCGATGGTGCCTGGCTTCGCATCCAGTTGCCGTCCGGGCGTGCTGTCTGCTATCCGTCACCAGTGATCGATAAGGGAAATATCACTTATCAGGGTGTGAACTCATATTCGCGCAAATGGCAACGGCTCAAAACCTACGGCGGGAAACTGGTGGAAAACGTTACTCAGGCCGCGGCCCGTGACGTTCTGGCCGGGAACATGCCGCTGATTGAGGACGCCGGGTACAGCATTGTGCTGACGGTTCACGATGAGGTGATCACCGAAGCGCCGGACACCGACGATTTCAACGATACGGCGCTTTCCGCGCTGCTCTCCACTAACCCGGAATGGGCGCCCGATATCCCGCTGAACGCTGGCGGCTTCGAGGCGTACCACTACCGTAAGGATTAATCACTATGGCCTGTAACTGCTTTTCAGAAGTGAAAGAACGCATGGAAGTGCGCGTAAAAGAGGTGTTGGGTGACTCGGTTCATTCAATGGACGAGTGTGATTTTGGTAGTCGCGTTTGGATACTCGAAGAAGGCGACTACTGTGCGGTAATGCTGTCGTTCAACGTGCGGTATCGCAAGCGCAAGAAGAATGGCGAGCCTGAGCAACGCATAACTAACGCCGACACGAAGATCGCAATCAATTACTGCCCGTTCTGCGGTACCAAATTCAACGGAAAAGACCAGCCTGACGAGGAAACTTCAGCATGAAATTTACCTACATGGTGATGGATGGTCGTGCGCAGTTCGATATAGATAGCGCGACTGTCTTCGAATGCTGCGGCAACAAACAACCATCCTGGAAGTCGCTTTCAAAGGATTGGGGCGAACAAGGCGCCGTTCTGGTTCGCTTCCGTCTGGTACCGAACACTAACGGTGAAGTTGCCACCGATCCCGAAGTTGTTGGTGTTATTAGCTGAAGGTAAACCCTATGGTATTTAAATATCACGACAGCCCTTTATATTTCAGGGCTGCGCGGGAGGCTGCACGCATTGAGCAGTCCGGGGAATATGACCGGGCGGCAAAGGTGTGGGCAAAAGCTTACCGAAGTTCAAAAAATCCTATTAATCAGTACTGGAGCGAACGGCGCTCTGATTTTTGTGTAATGCAGAATATGCGCGATAAGCGTAAGGCGGTTGAATGATTGTTTATATCGCCGGGCCGATGAGCGGCTACGAACAATTTAATCGCCCTGCATTTCACACAGCCGCTAAAGAACTCAGCGAGCGCGGCCATACCGTTCTGAATCCGGCAACCCTCCCCGACGGCTTAACACAACCCCAGTACATGGATATTTGCCTGGCTATGCTCCGCTGTGCCGACGCAATCTACCTTCTCAACGATTGGGAATACTCGGTGGGCGCTCGTGCTGAAAATGCCGTAGCAGAGAAGCTGGAACTCGAAATTTGGGGGGACCGAATAACGTATGGCCTATGAACGAGAAAGACTTATTGAAAAGCATCTCGCCGCCGAAGTGAAAAAGGCTGGCGGGGTGGCTTATAAGTTCGTGTCGCCCGGTCGCCGTTCGGTACCGGATCGGATTGTACTGCTCCCCGGTGGTCGTCTCGTTTTTGTTGAATGCAAAGCACCCGGCAAACCACCACGTGCCGACCAGCTGCGCGAGCACGAACGGCTTCGCACGCTGGGCTTTACCGTGGTGGTACTGGATAGCAAAAATCTGGAGGGGATACTGGGGCAAAATTAGCCCCAGTATAGGTATCAACGCTTTTTCGGTGGGGGAGCAACTTGCTGTGTCTGTTGAGTCTGTCGCGGTGGCTGATATCCATTATTTTGCTGCTGCGATGGCTGGCGGCTAGGTTGGTAACCTTCATTCATCGGTTGGAAGCCATCATTATTCACTTTCTTGTTTTCTGACATAACTACCTCTTACTGTGTGTTTAAAGGGGCGATCTTAATGAATTCTATACTTTCTATTTCAGTTGTTAAAATAACTATCCCCAAAGTATCAAGTAGTTCGTGATCAAAGTCACCATTCTCATCTAAAGCCCAATGTTGTTCTAAATATATCTGTTCAGGCTCTGGGCTCCCAGAGGCAAAGGAGTTGAACCCATAGAGGCCTCCGTATTTTTTACCTGTTTTAAGGGTAACCAAGACCCAACAACATTCATTCCTTGAGAAAAAATAATCCCAAGGCCGTCCTGTCGGATGAGGTAAGAACTTCCGGATGAACTGACAGCGCCTGAGGAATAAGAGAAGCATAGGTAGTAAAACTGGCAATATGATAAGAACGAAAAAATAAAACAAATAGTATAGAAAAGGATGTTCTGCATAAACATCATTAGTTTCTACAGAATAAATTGGAATAATAAGAAATGCATAATTTATGCAACTGTAAGAAACAACGTCAATCAACACTTTTGATGTATCTTTATCAGCGGATGGATGAAACAAACTATAAATTTTCAAACTGATAAAGCCAGGCATAATAAAAAGCACAAACAATAACAACTTCCCTTTTTCTAAAATATCCATCCGCTTATTCCAACAAAATAAACATTTACTGAGTTTACACAAAAGAGATAGAGCATGGCTAATCTTTTCACACCTCGCCCCTACCAAAATCTCATCATCAACCATGAAATAGATATCCCCCGCTGCAACATCTGGGCGGGTATGGGCATGGGGAAAACCGTGGCGACACTGACCGCGCTGGAAGATCTGTTTATGGCGGGCACCGAGACACAACCGGCGCTTGTCCTCGCTCCGCTGCGCGTGGCCGCCAGCACATGGCCGGACGAGGCTGTGAAGTGGGGACATCTGCGCAATATCGAAGTACAGCCTATTATCGGCAGCCCGAAAGCACGTCTGGCCGCACTGCAAAACAGCAACGCCAGCGTATTCACCATCAACTACGACAATCTGGTCTGGCTAGTGGAAGAGCTCGGCGACCGCTGGCCGTTCGGTACCGTGGTGCCGGATGAGAGCACGCGGCTGAAATCGTTCCGATTGCGAGCCGGAGGCAAACGCGCAGCAGCGCTGGCAAAGGTCGCGCACAAGCACGTACACCGCTGGTTTAATCTGACCGGTACGCCAGCGCCAAATGGCCTTGTCGACCTGTGGGGGCAAGCGTGGTTTGTGGACCAGGGCCAACGCCTCGGGCGGACATACGGCGCATTCACTTCCCGCTGGTTCAACTCAATACAGTTTCCGGGCCAGAGCTGGACGAAGCTGGAGCCCTGGCCTCACGCGCAGGACGAAATGCAAAAGGCGCTGGCCGATGTCACTATCTCGCTGGATGCCGCCGACTGGTTCGACATTAAAGAGCCTGTTCACAACGTGATCCGTGTGGAACTCGCCGGCAAAGTTCGCCAGCAGTACACGGAGATGGAAAAGGAGATGTTCATTGAGCTTAACGGTGAGGATATCGAAGCGCCAAACGCCGCGGCTAAAACCGTTAAGTGTCTGCAAATCGCCAGCGGCGCTATCTATACCGACGACGCTGGCAGCTGGTCAGAACTGCACGACGGCAAGCTGCAGGCGCTGGACAGCATTCTCGCAGAAGCAGCTGGCGCACCGGTGCTTGTGGCTTACCACTGGAAACACGACCTGGCCCGCCTGCTTAAAGCATTCCCGCGCGGGCGTCACCTCGATTCAGATCCGCAGACGTTACGCGACTGGAACGCCGGAAAAATACCGGTAATGTTCGCCCACCCGGCCAGCGCCGGGCACGGCCTGAACCTTCAGGATGGCGGCAACATTCTGGTGTTTTTCTCGCACTGGTGGGACCTGGAACAGTACCAGCAAATCATTGAACGCATCGGGCCAACCCGCCAGGCGCAATCCGGCTACAACCGCCCGGTATGGATACACCACATTATCGCCGCCGACACGATGGACGAAAGCGTGATGGAACGGCGCAACTCAAAACGAGAAGTGCAGGACATCCTGCTCGAAGCTATGAAAAAGAGAGGTATAAAGTGATCCAGCATACATCTCATGGCCAAAACCAAAACAGCATAATTTCGGAATCAGACATTGAAATGCTGACTGGTTACAAAATCCCATCAAAACAGTGCGAAAGCTTACGTGATGCAGGAATATTTTTTATAACCCGGCGTGATGGACGCCCTCGCACAACATGGGAGCACTTTAACAATCCGCTGTCCCATCGGCAAAAAACGACGGGCGGCAATGAACCACAGCCAGATTTCGGAGCACTGGATTAATGGCAAGAGCACGTAAAAACAAAGAGGACTCATGGATGCCCCCGAGGGTATACCTCGGGCGCTCCGCGTATGAATTCCATCCAAAAGGCGGAGGTAATATCCGCCTTTGTGATAAAAATTGCACCCAGGCGCAAGTATGGACGGCCTGGGAAGCGTTGATAAATGATCGCCCGGATGACTCGCTATTTGCCGGGCTCGTTGAGCGTTTCTTTAAGTCAGGTGATTTTTTCGAACTCGCATCAGAAACACAGAAAGATTATCGAAAATACTCCCAGAAAATATTGGCTGTATTTGGTCAAATGCCACCAGACAGTATTAAACCTGAGCATATTAGAAAGTACCTTGATAAACGTGGGATCAAAAGTCGAACCCAGGCGAACCGGGAGAAAGCGTTCATGTCTCGCGTATATCGCTGGGCCTACGAGCGCGGCTATGCCAAAGGAAACCCCACGAAGGGTGTTAAGCAGTTCAAAGAGACTGCTCGGGATCGTTACATCACGAATGAGGAATATAACGCTCTATTCAGCGTCTCTTCTGATGTTGTTCGTGTAGCAATGGAGCTGGCATATTTATGCTGTGCCAGGCAGAACGACGTTCTGGATATGAAAAAAAGCCAGCTGATGGAGGAAGGAATATTAATTAAGCAAAGCAAAACATCGGTGGCACAAATTAAAGGCTGGTCAGATCGTTTAGCTGATGCTATCGACATGGCTAAAACTTTACCTTTGATTCCTGGAATGAGCAGCCTGTATATCATCCATCAGCCGGCTGGACATAAGTACACCAGGGACGGATTTAACAGTCGGTGGCGCAAAGCTAAAGAAGAGGCTCGAGCAAAGTTCCCACATCTCAGCTTTGACTTTACTTTTCACGATTTGAAAGCAAAAGGCATTTCAGATTTAACAGGAAACCTTTACGAGAAACAGGCTATATCAGGGCATAAAAATGTTGAGCAGACCGCACGGTACGACAGGAAAGTTGCGGTCGTTCCGGTTGTAGGTGGGCAGTAGAATATTATGAAAGAGTATTATGAAATGGCGGATTTAAGGCAATAAAAAACCTCCCGTAGGAGGTTTACACGACACTGCTTATCATTGATTTTATTCTTATTTTCCCATGGTACCCGGAACGAGACTTGAACTCGTACAGCCTATGGCCGAGGGATTTTAAATCCCTTGTGTCTACCGATTCCACCATCCGGGCTCGGGAAGAAATTGGAGGCGCGTTCCGGAGTCGAACCGGACTAGACGGATTTGCAATCCGCTACATAACCGCTTTGTTAACGCGCCTTAATTCTGTTTGCCTTTGCAGGCTAAAGCTCGCAATCACCAGCTTTACTAAATTTGGAGCGGGAAACGAGACTCGAACTCGCGACCCCGACCTTGGCAAGGTCGTGCTCTACCAACTGAGCTATTCCCGCATGTCACCAAGCTATTTGTAATCACTTGATTTCATTATCATCCGGCAAGCAGTGCCGCCGTTCGATGCGTTGCATTCTACTTATATGACGATTTGAGTCAACGTTATTTTTGCTTCCCAGGATCGTTTGCTGAAAATTACGCCGAAACGATCACTGATCAAGCAGATCGCCGCGCGAGGCATTGAGGTATTGCAGCATTGACCACAGCGTCAGCACCGCAGCGACCCACAGCAAGCCAATTCCCGCCCACTCGACCCAGGCGTTCGGACGCCACAGCATCCACACAAGAGAGGCCATCTGCGCGGTAGTTTTCACTTTACCAATCCAGGAGACCGCCACGCTGCTACGTTTGCCCAACTCAGCCATCCACTCGCGCAGCGCAGAGATAATAATTTCTCGGCCAATCATCGTTGCCGCCGGCAGCGTTACCCACCAGGTGTGGTAATGCTCTGCCACCAGCACCATCGCAATGGCGACCATGACTTTATCGGCAACAGGATCGAGGAATGCACCGAAGCGCGTGCTCTGATTCCAGCGTCGCGCCAGATAGCCATCAAACCAGTCCGTCACTGCGGCCACAAGGAAGATCAGCGCACATACGAAAGGAGCCCACGTGAACGGCATGTAAAAAGCCAACACAAAGAACGGGATAAGTACGACGCGAAAAAGCGTGAGCAACGTAGGGATGTTAAATCGCATAGTGACGGTAACTGTCTGTTGTCAGTAAAATTTAGCTCTATGTTGCTACAGAGCCCTCAATGTTTCAACGAGTAGTAGATCTTTTCTGCCAGCCCTTGCGAAATACCCGGCACTTTTGCAATTTCCTCTGCACTGGCGTTGAGTAATCCTTGCAATCCACCCATGTACTTCAACAACATCTGACGACGTTTTGGCCCGACGCCCTCGATCGTCTCCAGCGTACTGGTATTTTTCACTTTTGCCCGTTTTTTGCGATGCCCGCCAATGGCGTGATCGTGCGAGTCATCGCGAATATGCTGAATCACATGCAGTGCAGGCGAATCCGGCGGCAAACTGAATCCCTCACCTTCGGGCTCAAGGAACAGCGTTTCCAGACCGGCTTTGCGATCGGTTCCTTTGGCGACACCGAGCAGTAACGGATGATGTTTATCCCACGGCACATCCAGCTCGGCAAAAACCGCTTTCGCCTGGCCTAGCTGCCCTTTCCCGCCATCGATCACGATAACATCCGGGATTTTCGTCTCTTCAATCGCCTTGCCGTAGCGACGACGCAGAACCTGGTTCATCGCGGCATAATCATCGCCCGGCGTAATACCGGTAATATTGTAGCGACGATATTCGGCGCGCACTGGCCCATTCGCATCAAACACCACGCAGGAGGCGACCGTTTGCTCACCCATCGTATGACTGATGTCGAAACACTCCATCCGCTTCACTTCAGGGAGTTTCAGCACCGTCGCCAGAGCCATGAGACGCTGATGAATGGTCGATTGCTGGGAAAGTTTGGTCGTCAGCGCCGTGGCAGCGTTGGTACGCGCCAGCTTCAAATAGCGGGCGCGGTCACCGCGTGGTTTGGTCTGAACATTAACGCGTCGCCCAGCCAGTTCGGACAGGGAATCTGCCAGCAGGGTTTTATCATTAAGATTAAAGTCGAGCAGGATTTCCGCTGGCAACGTGCGCATCTGGCTGCCCTGCAAATAAAACTGACCGACAAAGGTCTCGACAACTTCGCCCAGTTCGGTGCCACCCGGTACTTTTGGGAAATAGCTGCGGCTGCCCAGCACTTTGCCCTGACGAATAAACAGAACGTGAACGCATGCCAGCCCGGCGTCGAAGGAGACGCCAATCACATCCAGGTCGTCGCCATTGTTCGACACAAATTGCTTCTCAGTGACGCGTCGCACCGCCTGAATTTGATCGCGAATACGCGCTGCCTCTTCAAACGCTAACGCGTGGCTGGCTTTTTCCATCCGCGCTATCAGTTGCGTCAGCACCTGATCGTCTTTACCCGCAAGGAACAAACGCACGTAATCGACCTGCTGCGCGTAGTCTTCTTCGCTGACCAGCCCTTCCACGCACGGGCCGAGACAGCGCCCAATCTGATATTGCAGACAGGGACGCGAGCGGTTGCGATAAACGCTGTTTTCGCACTGGCGAACCGGGAAGATTTTTTGCAGCAATGCCAGCGTTTCACGCACGGCATAACCGTTCGGGAACGGGCCGAAATACTCGCCTTTCGCGTGTTTCGCTCCACGGTGCATCGCCAGACGCGGGTGAGTATCACCGCTGAGAAAAATGAAAGGATAGGATTTATCATCGCGCAACAAGACGTTATAACGCGGCTGATAGAGTTTGATGTAGTTATGTTCCAGCAACAGCGCTTCGGTTTCCGTATGAGTTACGGTCACGTCTATCTGCTGGATCTGCGCCACCAGAGCTTCAGTTTTGCGGGAGGCCAGATTATTTCGGAAATAGCTGGAAAGACGCTTTTTCAGGTCTTTCGCTTTGCCTACATAGATAACCGTGCCGCCCGCGTCATACATCCGATAGACGCCAGGCTGGCTGGTCACGGTTTTCAGGAAAGATTTTGAATCGAACACATCACTCACTGACTTGTTAGGGTCTCTGCATTGCACAGACCATGACGAATAGCCAGGTGAGTGAGTTCGACATCGCCATGAATGTTCAGTTTACTGAACATTCGGTAACGATAGCTGTTCACCGTTTTCGGGCTGAGATTCAACTGCTCGGAAATCTCATTCACCTTTTGGCCTTTGGTGATCATCAGCATAATCTGCAATTCACGCTCAGACAAACTGGCAAACGGCGATCCGGTCTTATCCGGTTCAATTTGACTTAACGCCATCTGTTGAGCGATATCCGACGCGATATAGCGTTGTCCGGAGAACACTGAACGAATTGCATTAACCACTTCCTGTGGCGCGGCACCTTTAGTCAGGTAGCCTGCGGCCCCCGCCTGCATGACTTTCGCCGGCAGTGGGTTCTCCGTGTGGACGGTTAGCATGATGACTTTGGTATCAACGTAGGCCCGCGCGATTTTGCGCGTAGCTTCGAGCCCACCGATGCCGGGCATGTTCATATCCATCAGCACCACATCGGCTGAGTGCGTACGGCACCATTTTACGGCATCTTCGCCACAACAGACTTCGCCTGCGACTTTAATACCCTTTATATCTTCAAGTATGCGTCGTATCCCTGCGCGCACGAGTTCGTGGTCATCAACAAGAAGAACGTTGATCAAAGGAATGTCTCCAGAAATAGGGATAACGCGACTGACTGCTAATTTGGCTTATATTAACGGTTTTCGTGCCAAGTTTGAAACGCTAAAAAATGCGCCATTCGATTTCGTTCTCGTTTTTGGAAATTAGCCTGTACAGCAAGTGGAAAGAAAATCTCATTTGAAAAGCTGAATAACCGTAATTTTTAAGCTTCTGTATTCAAAAAGTTACGAAAAAAGCGGCCACCAGCGCAAGGGAAAAACAGCGCTTATATTTTTGTAACAATAATTAACAGTACGCACACTACCTATAAACAATTAAGAGAGGTTAAAACATTAAAGTGATTCTACTTAATGCTAGTTTACCCAAATAAACAAAGCGCACATTTGAACAAAAAATAACCACTGCTTTTTTCCCTCTGTCTTGTGGTATACTCCGCCGCCATAACTTTCATCGTCGCGCTCAAGCGCCGTTTTGTACTGAGGAATAACAATGAGCACACCTGAATTCGCCACTGCCGAAAATAACCAAGAACTGGCGCAGGAAGTATCCTGTCTGAAAGCCCTACTGACCCTTATGTTGCAGGCGATGGGCCAGGCTGACGCGGGTCGTGTGATCATTAAGATGGAAAAACAAATTGCCCAGATGGAAGATCAGGGCCAGGCAGATGTATTTGCCGGTACGGTTAAGCAAATTAAACAGGCTTACCGCCAGTAATAAAGAAACGGCTGAATGCATTGCATTCAGCCGTTTTCGTGTCTGGCACGCAGAACAGTGCAAGTGTTGTCAGATGAATCCTGTTGCCGCCGCATAACAGGCAATTTGCGTCTTATTCGGCGCGTTAAATTTCTTCTGCATATTCTTCTGATGGAAGTTAACTGTATTCTCTGAAATTGACAGAATAATGGCGATTTCAGCCGACGTTTTTCCTTCCGCCGTCCACTTCAGAATTTCCTTCTCACGCTTGCTGAATTTCATCTCAGGTGGCATCACCATTTCATGTTCAAAGCGCAGCAACGCCGTCAGCGCCATTTGCACTAACATTTGCAGACGCAACTCTATTTCTTCGCTGTCCATCATTTTGCCAAACTGACTGGTTCGGGAAACGGACAGAAAGCCTAACGCGTGATTAGGCAGCATTAAGCATTGGGTAATCCCCTTGCGGATACCGTGGTCGCGAGCCCCATCCCATAATGGTTGCGCTTCAGAGAATAAGTCATCCGTCCAGGGAAGGTGTCCCTGAATGAAATTCTCTCGCTTTAATACCGGATCAATAGCGAAATAGTTTTCTGACTGATATTGCGACATCCATTCAGGCGGATAGCTTGAATGAACCGAAATTTTAGGCCGCGTAAACGGAACCGGGTGACGAACACAGAGTGAGTAATAATCGAATTCGAGTGCCTGTGTTTGTTGCTGAAGTTCGTTATAAACCTCGTCAACCGTGCCCATTTCCTGGAATCGCAGGAAGCAATTCCGTCGCCATGTGAAAAAGTCTGTATCCCTCATACTTACTGAATGAAGCCCCTGAAAAAGATAATCATTATTATGGTGAATATAACCTAACACATAAATCTTATTTATATGTATAAAATATCGCCCCAAGTGAGAATAGCTTTCATTTCCAGTACTTTAAGTGATGCCAGACAGAATAAATATATCTACATAATCGGTATTATGGAGAATAATTTGCTCCGAATTATCTTTCCGGAGCAAATCAGCTTTAGCCAGACTACCGTGTCAGGAACTTTTCAAGGAACTGACGTGTGCGAGGTAATTGCGGATTAGTAAACAATTCTTTTGCTGGACCTTGCTCCACAATGCGCCCCTGATCCATGAAAATCGCCCTGTCGGCGACATCTCTGGCAAAGCTCATCTCGTGAGTAACGATAACCAGGGTGCGTTTTTCCTGCGCCAGCTGGCGAATAGTGTTCAGCACTTCGCCAACCAGTTCCGGGTCCAGTGCTGACGTCGGTTCATCGAACAAGATAACATCCGGGCGCATCGCCAGCGCACGCGCAATGGCTACGCGCTGCTGCTGTCCGCCTGAGAGACGACGTGGATAGCTGGTCTCTTTCCCCGATAGCCCAACTTTCGCCAGCAGTTCCCGCGCACGCGCGGTCGCTTCCTCTTTCGGCTCACCTTTTACGATGACCGGCCCCTCAATAATGTTCTCCAGCACCGTACGATGCGGGAACAGATTGAAGCTCTGAAAGACAAAGCCCACATGCTGGCGCAGGCGGCGTATCAGCCCCTTTTGTTGCCCGAGGGACTTTCCGGTATCGATGGTGATATCCCCGACGCGAATGGTCCCCCCTTCTGGCTGCTCCAGCAAATTAATGCTGCGCAGTAGGGTGGTTTTACCGGAACCGCTTGGGCCGATAATCGCCACCACCTCGCCCTCTTGCACTTCCAGATCAATACCATGCAACACGGTTTGCCCGTGGAATTTTTTGACCAGGTTTTTGACGTCGATAGCACTCATTTCGGATCTCGCTCCTGGCGGTTAAGCTGGTTCTCAAAATAGTTTTGCAGTGCCGAAAGCACTGTCGCCATGACCCAATAAATTAGCGAAGCTGCCAGATACATGGTGAAAACTTCCAGCGTGCGCGAGGTGATGAGCTGCGCCTGACGGAACAGTTCTGGCACCTGGATCGTCGCCGCCAGTGACGTGTCTTTCACCAGGCTGATAAAGCTGTTGCTGAGCGGCGGGAGCGCCACGCGTGCCGCCTGCGGCAGAATGGCCCGACGCAGCGTTTGCCACGGTGTCATGCCGATACTGGCCGCCGCTTCCCATTGGCCTTTATCGATAGAGGAAATCGCCGCTCGCAGCGTTTCAGAGGTGTACGCAGCGGTATTCAGCGACAGGCCAATCATTGCCGCCGGGATCGGGTCCAGCTCGATACCAAACTGCGGCAGGCCGTAGTAGATCATAAACAGCTGAGCGATCAGTGGCGTACCGCGAAATATTGAGATGTAAAACCGCGCCAGCCAGCGTACCGGCAGGATCGGCGACATGCGCATCAATGCCAGGATAAAGCCCAGCACCAGGCCAAAGAACATCCCTCCCAGACTCAGTTGCAGCGTGAACACCGCCCCTTTGAGCAGGTAGGGCAACGAATCAATAACCAGTTGAATACTTTCTTGCATTATTATTTTCGACCCGCATTTCAGACGTGAGGATGATAGGCAAACAACGCTGGCGCTCCGCCCGTGTGAACAAACAGAATCGGCCCTTCATCCTTAAAGCGTTTCTGGGTAATGCCGTCGATCAGCCCCGCCATTGCTTTACCGGTATACACCGGATCCAGAAGAATGCCTTCCAGACGCGCCAGCAGCTTGATCGCCTCCTGCCCTTCTTCGTTCGGCGTGCCGTAGCCTGGGGCAAAATAGTCGTCCCACAGCAGAATATCCGACCTCGCCTGCACTTCCAGCTGCTGCGCAACTGCCTGCTGCAAGGTCACAACCTTTGGCTTCTGATCGGCAATGCTGCGCGATACGGTGACGCCAATCAGCTCGACGTCCGGCATCAGTTGCTCCAGTCCGACCGCCAGCCCGGCGTGCGTCCCGGCGCTGCCGGATGCCACTACTACCGAAGACAAGCTCACCGCCCCTTCGCACTGCTGGGCGATTTCCAGCGCGCTCTCTACATAGCCCAGCGCACCCAGCGCGTTTGAGCCGCCGACCGGAATCACGTACGGACGAAAGCCCTGAGCTTCGACGCGCGTCGCGAGCGCTTCCAGCTGTGCCGCCGGATCGGTCAGCGCATCACACATCTCAATCTGCACGTTAAACAAGTCCAGCAGCAGACGGTTGCCATTAGTCAGATAGTTTTCCGCGCGCGTGCCAATTGGGTTTTCCAGCAACGCCACGCAGTTCAGCCCGAGCTTCGCGGCCACCGCTGCCGTCTGGCGCACGTGGTTTGACTGAATCGCACCAGCGGTGATCAGGGTATCCGCGCCTTCGCGCAGAGCGTCGGCTGCCAGGAACTCCAGCTTACGCAGCTTGTTCCCGCCCATTGCCATTGGGGTCACATCGTCACGTTTGATAAAAATGTCGCGTCCTAAATAGTCAGAAAAACGCGGCAGGTACTCCAGTGGCGTTGGCGCGCCGATAAACTCGAGGCGCGGAAAACGCGTTAAATTTTGCAGTGACATGAAACCTCCGGTAACGCTGTTTTTGTTTGTTATTTTTATTATGCACGCAAGAGTGCCAGAAATGAAAAAGGCGCTTTTAAAAGCGCCTTTTTTTTAGTGAAAGACTTACTTCGTCACGTCTGCCCCGAACCACTTCTCGGAGAGCGCTTTCAGGCTACCGTCTTTCTGCATATCAGCGATTGCACCGTCCACGGCTTTAACCAGGTCCTGGTTATCTTTGCGGATAGCGACACCGGCTTCCTGACGGGAGAACGCATCACCCGCGACCGCCAGCGTGTCTTTGGTTTTCTTCACCAGATCCAGCGCTGCCAGGCGATCAACCAGGATGGCATCGATACGACCAACGCGCAGATCCTGATATTTAGTCGGGTCATCATCGTACGTACGGATGTCGACGCCCTGAACGTTCTGGCGCAGCCACTCTTCATAGTTAGTGCCCAGACCGACGCCCACTTTTTTGCCTTTCAGATCGGCGGCCGATTTAATCGTGCCTTCGTTGCCTTTCTTCACCAGCGCCTGAATGCCGGAAACTGTGTACGGCGTAGAGAAATCATATTTCTTCTTACGCTCATCAGAGATGGTCACCTGATTGATCACCACGTCGATGCGTTTGGAGTCCAGCGACGCCAGCATTCCGTCCCATTTGGTCGGTTTAAGCTCGGCTTTGACGCCCAGATGTTTCGCCAGCTCTTGAGCAAACTCAACTTCAAAACCGGTCAGTTTGCCGTCATCGCCCTGGAAACTGAATGGCGGATATGTGCCTTCCAGCCCAACCAGCAGCGTGCCGCGTTCTTTCACTTTATTCAGCAGATTTTCAGCGGCGAAGGTTTTCGCGCTCATCCCTGCGACCAGTGCAACAGCCATGACGCCCATCAGCGCCTGACGACCCAGAAGTGCTAATTTCATAGTGACCCCGATATAGTGGTTTTTTGAGTAGTGTAGGGCTTTCGTTTATAACGTCAAACACGAGTCCGCTACATCTTATTCAATTTTAATATATATCAGAAGTTGTCCCGGCGTAGACTTTCTGCTTCATCACGCCCGGCATTTGCGCTTTATATTGCGCGTACTTACGCAGGGCGATGCGATAGTTGTTGGTGCTGGTGGCGGGCAACCAGGGTTCCAGATTTTCATCCAGATAACCGGTTTTCAGCAGATCGCGGGAGATGTTTTGCATAGTCAGATGCTGGCCCAGGCGACGCAGACGAACCACATATTCGCGCACGGTCCCGTGACTCATTTCTGTTTGCTCAAACAGGAATTGTTTAAAGCCGATGATGTCGAAAAAGTCGCTTTGCTCTTTGCAATGCAGATCGCCACAGAACCGGCACAGGGCCACCCACTCTTGCTGCTCCACCTGCCAGGCGGATTCATCCATCAGGGTGTCGAGACGAGAAATCGCGATCTTATTCACGATTTCGCCACGACGAACCAGCGTGATACGGTCAAGTAACTTATTGCAATGGGCGCAATGCGTCTGACTGTGTTTAAAGTCTTTTAGGTAGCGGCTTAAAGGCCGTCTTTTAGATTGCTGCACCGTCATGATAACTCCTGGTTGTCAATACGTTGTGCGGCACTTTTCGGGCGAACATCGCCTATAACTTACCCAGTTTGGTCCGTAAGCGTTTGATGGCCTGACTATGCAATTGGCTCACCCGAGACTCCCCCACTTCCAGAACCGCGCCGATCTCCTTAAGATTCAGCTCTTCCTGGTAATAGAGTGTTAACACCAACTGCTCACGTTCCGGTAAAGCTTCAATAGCTTCCATTACGCGAGAGCGTAAATTACCTTCCAGTAAATGGTGTAACGGGTTTTCTTGCTGATTTTCATCAGTCACCAGCTCAATGCTATCGCCATGCTCTTCGCGCCACTCGTCATAAGAGAAGAGTTGGCTGTTATTGGTATCGAGCAACATCTGGCGATAATCTTCAACAGCAATGCCAAGACGCTCCGCCACTTCAGTTTCCGTCGCGTTGCGTCCCAGTTCCTGTTCGAGCTGTCCCATCGCATGCGCCACTTCGCGGGCATTGCGGCGAACACTACGCGGCACCCAGTCACGGCTGCGCAGTTCGTCCAGCATCGCACCACGAATACGCTGTACTGCGTAAGTCGTAAATGCCGTTCCTTGCAGAGCGTCGTATCGGTCAACTGCATTCAATAACCCGATACCGCCCGCCTGTAGCAGGTCGTCCAGTTCCACACTCGCCGGCAATCGCACCTGGAGGCGCAATGCTTCGTGACGCACCAGCGGGACATAACGCTGCCACAGCGAGTGTTTATCCATTACACCTTCAGCGGTATAGAGTGAATTCACGATAAACAGCCCTGCGTTAATTGAGTTATCGGCATGATTATCCGATTCTGGAGGGGTTTTAATCGGGTGAATAGGGGTAGAAAAAGCAGGTTATTTTACGGCTCTGATATGAAGACCTAAAAAAAAAGCTTAGATGTCAGCAATTTGTAAAAAACGTTCTTAAAAAAAATAGTACAAGACAAACAACACCTAGCATATAGAAAGCGAACAAAAACATAGAACCATAATGGTGTCGCCCTCAATCGTTAATAATAGATATCTAATCGTGCGCTTTTCTTCCCATTCCCTGTTGAGCTTTTGCGTTATGGTGACTAAGCCTCTAATTAACATAAACGGAATATCGTATGGATATAAAAATGATCCGGCTTCAGACCCACGGCGACGAGCGCGGCTCGCTGATAGCGCTGGAGAAAGAGAATAATATTCCATTCGAAATCAGCCGCGTTTATTACATGTTTAAAACAAAAGATGGAGTGCGTCGCGGGTATCACGCTCATCGTCGGCTAAAGCAAGTCGCCATTGCCGTTCGCGGGTCTTGCCGTTTTCTTTTGGATAATGGGTATGAGAAAATTGAACTGCTTTTAGATAATCCCGCTCAAGGTTTATACATCGATTCCTGTATATGGCGTGAAATGTACGAATTTAGCGAAGATTGTGTACTAATGGTACTGGCAGATCAGCTTTACGATGAAACGGATTACATCCGTGACTATCAGGAATTCCTTGAGACAGTCCGGCCGGAGAAAGTTTATGCTTCAGCCTGAGTGGTGGTTGGGTGCCGATAACTTCATGCGTCCAACCTATCGGATTAGCCCGTTTTCAACGGCATCGATGACTGAAAACCGGCACGCTCAAGCAGCAAAATGCACCGAAACATGGTTCGATTCGCGATTTCCAGGTATGCGCTTCAACTGGACAATGCGTGGCAGCGAAGCCATCACGCTTGCGCTTAAGAATCTGTTGTTAGGGTCCGATGACTGGGTAACCATCTTGACCACAACGGGCAACCATTATGTCAGCGGTTGCGTTACACGCTCAATTGAAAACGTCTGCAAATGGAATCGTCAGGTCAATACGCAAACGGCGGCAATATTGGTGATCCACGAATTTGGATCATTTCATCAGGACATGCAGAAAATATATTCACTGGGCGTACCCGTTATTGAAGACTACGCCCATTGTTTTTGCACCAGTTCACCTATTACTTCTCAGGCGGATTACATCGTCTTTAGCTTGCCCAAATTTATCCCGGTACAATATGGCGGTATTTTGTTGAGCAAGACAGAGGGGCAAAATCGGTCAGCGATTAGTGAAGGACGAATCCAGTATCTGGAACAGGTCGTCAGCAATGCAATCCCTCAATTTCCGACCTGGTGTAATGCGAGAGTGACTAACTTCAATTGGCTATCCCATTACTTTTCACAGTTTGGCTGCACCACCCGCTTCAAATGGGAACAAGGTGAGATCCCGTCGGTATTTATGTTTAATACCCCTGAAGATATCAAACTCCCTCAACTGAAGCAGTTCATGCAGAATGCAGGCATTGAATCAAGTATTTTTTATGGTGAGCAAGCATTTTTTATCCCAGTACATCACAAATTGAATGCTGACGATCTCGAGTACTTTGCTTTCGTCTGGAGAACTTATTTGCAACAGCAAGGTACATTAGATTATGCGCATTGAAAATATCCATATCTCAGGTGTTGCGCAAATTGAAAATGATGTCAGCATTAATAATGTTATTATTGGTAATGGGGTTAAAATCGCCCGACGTTGTTCCATTTATGGTTCACCCGACTCCATCTTGCAAATTGGCGAGCACAGCTATATCGGTATGAATTGCATTATCAATGGATGGGCGGCTCAGGTAATCATTGGCCGCCACGTCAGTGTAGCCCAGAACGTAAATATCATGGCCGATTCAGGCCCAAATGCCAGCCCCTTGATGCAGCAGGTGTATCCCTTAACGAAGGCTCCTGTTACCCTCGGAGATCACTGCTGGATTGGTGCCAGTGTGATAATCATGCCAGGCGTAACTCTCGGAAGATGCTGCGTGGTCGCCGCAAACAGTTTTGTTGATCAGTCGTTCCCAAACTATTCAGTCATTGGGGGGTCGCCTGCTCGATTAATCAAAATGCTTGAGCCGGCACAATTAAAAGAGGATATGGCCCATGACTGAGGCGTATCACGACGAACATTATCGTATCGTCGTTAATCATTCCTCCACCACAAGATGTTTGTTCAATAAACCGCATTTTATCCGGCACCAGAATGACGTTCAGCAATCTTTCACTTTAGTGTTTTGTCTTGTCAAACAAAGTGACAATACTCCTTTAGCCACTCTGGATTTCAGCCATAAAGAGCATTCACAGCAGTGGTTCAGCCCAGTCACGGGGGCTTTCAGCCATATGGAATCGGTCAAGAGTCTGACTTTCTCAGAAGCAGAGTTGTTCATCGAACAAATTTGTCACTACTTGATCAAAGAGTATGGCGCAGAAAAATTTATCTGGAGATTGCCCCCACTCTATTACGATGCGAGAAATACGAACAAATGGCTTAATGCATTATTGAGACTTGGTTGGACTATTAGCCGCCACGATCTCAACTTTCATCTTATGACGGGCGATGGCAAAACGTTTCGGTCGGGATTGGGAAAAAGTAAGCGTAATGAGCTTAACCGCCTGGCCCGAAACCCTGTGCATTTTCGCATAGCAGAAAGCATCGATGAGATTAGCCATATTTATCATGTAATCAGCGAAAATCACGTCGCACAAGGGTATCCGATGACGATGTCGTTATCGGCACTCCTCGCTCTTCATGAAGTGGCTAAAGATGACGTTATTTTTTGCTGCCTGATACGAAACGAGCAACTTCTGGCGGGTGCCATTTTACTGCGTCTGGATGAAGACAGTTTGTATATTTTCAACTGGGGTGAGAACCCGGCCAACCGATGTGAAACGCCTGTGACTCGACTCGCAGAGGCGCTATATGAATATGCGCAAACACAGCATTATCAGTTTTTGGATATAGGAATCTCGACCGAGGACTCCGTCCCCAATCAGGGACTTGTAAATTTTAAAAGTAATATTGGGTGCGACATTACCCAGAAATACACGCTGGAATATGTCCCACGTGGATGAGATGTTGATGAATATTAAATTTCTTGATTTGCAAAGACTAAATGCACGTTATGCTCCGAAATTGCTTCAGGCTTGCCAGGATGTGATTATAAACGGTCCCTATATTCATGGGCCGCAACTCGATTACTTTGAAAGCGAATTTGCTACCTTCTGTCACGCCCGTCACTGCATTGGTACCGGGAATGGGCTTGATGCCCTCAGTCTGGTGCTCCGGGCATGGAAAGTTCAGGGTCTTCTCAATGATGGCGATGAGGTTATCGTTCAGGGCAACACCTTTATTGCTTCAATTTTAGCCATTATACAAAATCAGCTCACGCCGGTTCTCGTTGAACCTGATCCGCAAACTTTTAACCTTACTGCTGAAGGCATCCTGACCCATATTACTCCTCGTACTCGCGTAATATTGCCGGTTCATCTGTACGGACAACTTGCCCCAATGCCAGAAATTATGGAAATTGCAAACGCCCATCAACTTTTGGTACTTGAGGATAGCGCGCAGGCTCACGGAGCAGAGATTAAGGGCCAGCGGGCAGGCCAGTTTGGCCATGCCGCTGCATTTAGTTTTTATCCCGGTAAAAATCTCGGAGCACTCGGAGATGCCGGCGCGGTTATCACCCAGGACGATGAGCTGGCGACGTTAGTCAGAGCACTAGGCAACTATGGTTCTCACATTAAATATCAGAACCTGTATCCCGGGGTGAATAGTCGCCTTGATGAAATTCAAGCGGCTATGATGCGGGTGAAACTGGAGCATCTGGAGACAGAGAATGATGAGCGGCGTGTCGTGGCTGATTTTTATCGCAGAAAAATCACAAACGAGGCGATTGTTTTGCCGGCCTGCAACAATCCGATGGCACACGTCTGGCATTTATTTGTTATCACTACGCCACACCGTGATGAACTCAAAGAATGGTTGCTAGCCAAAGGGATCGAAACACTGATTCACTACCCGATCGCTCCGCATAAACAGGCAGCATTGAAAAACTTCCCACCACTCACACTGCCCATAACGGAACAACTGCATCGTTCGGTGCTCTCCCTGCCATGTTCTCCGCTGCTCACGCCTGATGAATACCATTACATTGCGGAAATGGTGAATGCCTTCCGCTCTTCGAAATAACCGTTATTGTTAAAGTAGACATCTATTTAGCAAAAGCCGGCCTAATAACCGGCTATCTAATCTTACTATGGCAACCAGGCCTGCGCCCAGTGCTCTGCACTCTCACGATTCAGCGTATAATCACTCATCACCATTTCCTTGAGGGCCTCCCCCATCTGACCGCTTGTTTGCGGATCGTTCAGGTGCATACGAATCGCATCGTTCCAGTCTTTAAAACGATTTCTGACGCGAGTCACAGGCAACGTGCCACGATAACATTCCACGTCGCTGCAAATTACCGGCACAGCACAGGCTCCATATTCCAGAAGACGCAAATTGCTTTTACACACGTTGAACATATTGTCTTCAACAGGTGCCAGCGCTAGATCCAGATTAAGGGAGGCTAGTTTTGCCGGGTAACGGTCGATATCCACACCGATATGAAACTCACTGATATAGGGACGCAGTTTTTGCGGACACATTCCAAGAAAGATCCATTCAACTTCATCTGAGAAGGCTTTTACAACGTCAAAAATCATCTCCAGATCTCCGGTGTGACTTGAACCACCAGCCCAGCCCACGCGAGGTTTTTTACCTTGTCCACGTAAACTCGTTAATCCACCCCACCAATCCATTGACAGATTGTTCTCACGAACAACGATATCCGGGTGGATGCCTGCGAAAGCTTCTGCCAGTGGTTGAGTCGACACGACAAAGCGATCCATGAACCCAATACTTTTGCGCAACAACTTAAATGTTTCACTGCCAAAGTCACGACGGTGATGGTTCTTCAACGGAATATTGGGCAGATAATCATCGAGTTCAAACACTTTAAATACCGTGCTGTGTCGGGTCATTTTTTTTGCCCACTCATGGAATTCAGGCGTGAGTTGTCGCTGGAAAATTACGCTATCTGGCTTGTAACGCTCCATATAAGGTGTACTCAGTAACGTTTCCGAGAGTTTTCCATCAACAATGCCATTGTCCCGCATGCTCTCGAACGGTTTGATGATGCGATAGTATCCGCAGCCGGCAAAGTCCCCCATATGCGGTAACACAACAGGCAGCGGTTTCCAGCCAAGTGGACGCCAGCTCAACAAACTGTCCGGACAGACGTTAAATTGATTGCTACTAAGAGAAAGATGCGGGTTGTATGTTGGGTCGTTGGCGATGAGCGGCAGCCAGCGATCGTATAGACGATCTTCCTCTGCATCTATCGCATTAAGCTTATCAACATTAATCGCGGTCTCATCACTGTTGCCAGAACGTGTAGATCGCAAAACTTTCGCAAAAGGTGTCCAAACTGTCAGATAGCCTGTTTCACGTAAACGAAGACAAAAATCGACATCAGACAGCCTTCCTAATGACTCATCAAAACCATTCAAAGAGGTAAAGATTTCTCGCCTAACAATCATGAAATCGCCAGAAACGGCGCTGTAGTTTTGATCAGAATGTAGCCTCGACATTAATCCCTTGTGCTGGTCATTACTGCCAAGGAAGGCATCCCCGGCAACACCGTTTAAACCCAGGACATAGCCCGCATGGCTGACTGTCCCATCTGCATAGATTTGTTTGCCTCCCACGCAGCCCACCTCAGGCCTCTGAGCATGGTTCATCAACGCGTTCAGCCATGTTGGATCAATAAATGCCAGAGATGAATCTATAATGACCAGATACTCGCCTTGAGCCTGACTCACGCCAACGTTGGCGCGAGTCGCAAAATTCTGGTCCCCAGCATAGCGCTGCACGCGAACTCTCTCTTTGTCCACCGCTACGACAGAATCCAGCCAGTCATTCGCCTCAGCAGTAACGTCATGATTAACGACAAGAATCAGCTCATAGTTAAGCCATGATGTTTTCTCGATCAATGACATGACGCAGGTCATCAGCGAGGCAATATCACGTTCAGCAAGAATAATCAGCGAGACGCGCGGTACATTCGGATGAGAATAGTTCAGTCGCCAGGTACTTTTATCAGTCAGAACAACTTCCGCCTGGAAATAACCTCTGTTCACCAGGTGATGGCGGATGACATCGGCTTCATCACTGTGCGGCTCCAATTGGCCGGCCGCGTTAAGCAAAGGTTCCGCCAGATGCCCGATAGAATTGAACCCTTGGGATTCAATCACTTTTAGCGCCAACTCAAGTTCAAAGGCTTGCGGATACTGTTCCGTAAACCCGTTCACTACGTTGAGCAGTTCTCGACGCCAGATCCAATGGTGCGCCATATTCGACGGGGAACTGAGTAGATAATCAAGGTTAAAATCCGGCCGAAATTTGGCACTAATTTTATGTCCGTCAATAAACCCTGTTTCGTCACAATAGATGGCCAATAATTCGCCAGTCTGATTGAGGGTGGTTTCAAGCGCTGCTAGTCCGGAAGCATAGAAAGTGGTTCCTGCAGTGACACATACCAACCAGTCGGTATTTGACTGGGCGATGCTTTCATTCAATGCTTCAATAAACGTTCTATCCTTCAGGGATATAGCTCGAATGCCTTCTGGAACCTCATCCCCTAAAACCACCACTTCGATCGTTAATCCGCTAAAGCGGCTTTCAGTCAGCGTATTGTAGGTCTCTCTGACCCTGTCTATGCTTACGTCTCGGCCATCAATGATCACCGTGATGGCGCTGTGGAGCTGTACTGAATGAATGAAATCATCAATCAAACGACGTTGTACAGAGAGGACAGTACGGGCGCCCAACCAGCGGTCGAAATGGCTTTCTTTCAAGGAACTCGCCAGCAAACCGCGAAGATCCGAAAAGACAAAATCTTTTGGGGAGTGTAATGGGGCAATCCGAACGCCGCGAGCGGGATCAATACTCAGTTCTTTTGCGAGTTTCTCGGCATGGCATGTGAAAATATCATGACTGCTCTGTGCCCTAGGGTCCTGCGCCCTACCCTGCTCACTTTTCTGGTTGCGGGAAATGCGGAAGAAACTCAACGTTTCACTCAGCCAGGCAAGATGGCCTTTACGCAATATCTTCGAGTAAAAGGTCAGGTCTTCCAGGAAGTGCATAGTCTGACCGTCTATTTTATACCAACTATCCGGTTCAGCCATTAGCACATTTATATCTTCCCGATACAGCAAAACAGAACAAGGCTCACCGATAAAGTTTAGAGGCCCCTGCGCCTGGAACCCAAACAGATCCAGACCATGGATAACGATGTTCTGCCTGGCAGGGCAAGCCGTTGCAAGGATATCCTCTTCTCGAACACCCTTCGCATTAACCCGCTGGCGCCGTGAGGTCGCGATGCGAATATCATCATCCGCTTCGATGGCTGCAACCAGTTTTGAAACGCAGTCAGGCGCAAGAAGATCATCATCAGAGAATAATTTGACGTATTTACCCCGGCTTAACTGAAAACACTTCTCATAGTTTCCAATATCCCCTAACGCGGGCTGATTGCGGTGATAACTAACAGGATGCCGACTTTTCGCTCTCCATTGCTCAACAATTTTTGCCGGCTCGCCAAAAGGTGAATCATCGCTAACTATAATTTCGCAATTGGGATAATCCTGAGCGATAGCACAGGCAAGAGTTTCATCGAACCAAGTCGTTTTGTAGACTGGAATAATAATGCTTACTAATGCGGAAGTGGTTTTGTCCATCGACTGTCTACCTTCTGTATCGGGATGAACCGCGATAAAATAACGTTTACTTTAGCGAAATCTGTCAGCTTCAATAGCGTTAAGACTTAATAGAAACTGTCCCTTTCCTGACGTTAGAGATGTTAAAAGCAAAAAACCCGGCTTAAGCCGGGTTTGTGTTGTGTTCCTTGCAAAATATTAACGCAGCAGAGACAACATGGTCTGTGGAACCTGGTTAGCCTGTGCCAGAACAGAAGAACCCGCCTGCTGCAGGATCTGCGCGCGAGACATGTTGGAGACTTCTGTCGCGTAATCAGAGTCCTGAATACGGCTACGTGCGGAAGACAGGTTGTTTACGGTGTTGTTCAGGTTAGTGATGGTAGACTCGAAACGGTTCTGAGACGCACCCAGCAGGCTGCGCTGAGAGTCAACAGATTTGATTGCCGCATCGATGTCTGCCAGAGGAGTGGTACCAGAAGCTGCACCACTTGCGCCGCCCGTGACAGAGCCTTTCAGTACGTCGAAACCTACTGCGTCGGTCGTACGCTGAGTACCGTTAACGGTATCACCGGAAGCCATCGTTTTGGTGTTCATGGTGGTACCAGAAGCGCCCGCTGCTGCCAGGTTGAAGCTGTCGCTGGAGCTCAGAGTAATACCGATAGTTTCGCCGTCTTTCGCGCCAACCTGGAAGTTGTAAGTGCTGGTGCCAGAACCGGTGTTCAGCACTTTGATGCCGTTGAAGTCGGTCTGAGAGGTAACGCGGTTAACTTCTTCCATACGCTGGTTAACTTCAGCCTGAATGGAGTCGATGTCAGATGCAGAGTTAGAGCTGTTCTGCGCCTGAACGGTCAGGTCACGGATACGCTGCAAGTTGTTGTTGATTTCGCCCAGTGCGCCTTCAGCAGTTTGCGCCAGAGAGATACCGTCGTTAGCGTTACGTGCAGCAACGCCCAGACCGTTGATGTTAGAGGTGAAGCGGTTGGCGATCGCCTGACCAGCAGCATCATCTTTTGCGCTGTTGATGCGCAGACCAGAAGACAGACGCTCAATAGCGGTGCCCAGGGAGGACTGCGATTTGCTCAGGTTGTTCTGAGTCATCAGCGACAGGGTGTTAGTATTAATCACTGCCATGGTATGTATCCTTCAATATGAGTCATGGGTTGGCATGCCGCCAGCGGCTTCATCGCCTTCATTAAGGTTATCGACAGGACTCATACAAACTTTAGCGCTTTAAATATTATTTAACGCTTTTTAGTTGATTATAAAAGAAAAAAGCGCCGATAAGCGGCGCTTTGGTAACGTTAATTAATGAATTAACGCAGCAGGGACAGCATGGTCTGCGGAACTTGGTTGGCCTGTGCCAGAACCGAAGAACCCGCCTGCTGCAGGATCTGCGAGCGAGACATGTTGGAGACTTCTGTCGCGTAATCAGAGTCCTGAATACGGCTACGTGCGGAAGACAGGTTGTTTACGGTGTTGTTCAGGTTAGTGATGGTAGACTCGAAACGGTTCTGAGACGCACCCAGCAGGCTGCGCTGAGAGTCAACAGATTTGATTGCCGCATCGATATCTGCCAGAGGAGTGGTACCAGAAGCTGCACCACTTGCGCCGCCAGTTACAGCACCTTTCAGTACATCGAAGCCTACTGCGTCGGTAGTACGCTGAGTACCGTTAACGGTATCACCAGAGGCCATAGCTTTAGTATTCAGAGCAGTACCAGAAGCGCCCGCTGCTGCCAGGTTGAAGCTGTCGCTGGAGCTCAGAGTGATACCGATAGTTTCGCCGTCTTTAGCACCAACCTGGAAGTTGTAAGTGCTGGTGCCAGAACCGGTGTTCAGCACTTTGATGCCGTTGAAGTCGGTCTGAGAGGTAACGCGGTTAACTTCTTCCATACGCTGGTTAACTTCAGCCTGAATGGAGTCGATGTCAGATGCAGAGTTAGAGCTGTTCTGCGCCTGAACGGTCAGGTCACGGATACGCTGCAAGTTGTTGTTGATTTCGCCCAGTGCGCCTTCAGCAGTTTGCGCCAGAGAGATACCGTCGTTAGCGTTACGTGCAGCAACGCCCAGACCGTTGATGTTAGAGGTGAAGCGGTTAGCAATCGCCTGACCCGCTGCATCATCTTTTGCGCTGTTAATACGCAGGCCGGAGGACAGGCGCTCGATCGCGGTGCCCAGAGAAGACTGAGATTTGCTCAGGTTGTTCTGAGTCATCAGAGAAAGGGTGTTAGTATTAATAACAGCCATGATGTATTCCTTCGAATTAGTTATCAGATTCAGGCAACTGCCCACGGCTTTCTTACCGTCATTCTGATTATCGACACTGCGTTCTCAACCTTTAGAAAAAAAGATCATTTTTTTAAAAGCCCAAACTACACATTATTTGCGGCCTTTATTTGCGCATTGTTTTTGCAAAATAACGCTAATCTTTTTTTCGTTTCTGCCGATAGACCATCCAGTGATTGTCTCAATAAAGGATGAAGTGTTATGGCAAGTATCAGTTCGCTCGGCGCAGGTACCAATCTGGGACTCAGTACGTTGTATGACAATTTACAGACAGCTGAGCAAACCAAACTGACACCTATTACTACGCAGCAAACCTCTTATAAAGCAAAACTCACTGCGTGGAACGTTGTTCAGGCCTCGTTAACCAAATTACAAACGGCTTCTGACGCGTTAAAAAATACCTCAGCTATTGCTCAGGCTAAGGTGTCCAGCACCAACTCGGCGTTCAGTACCACACTCTCAACCAGTGCGACTGCGGGAACCTATTCTGTTGAAGTGACTGGATTAGCCGCTTCACAGTCCTTGCTCAGCCCGAAAGTGGCCAGCAAAGATACCGATCTCGGTGATAGCAGCATGAGCTCGCGCACCCTGACGATCACGCAGCCGGGTCAGAAAGATCCACTGACAGTGACGTTGGCCAGCGATAAAACGAGCCTCTCTGATGTTCGTGACGCGATTAACGCCAAACAGGGCAGCGTGACCGCCAGTATCATTAAAGCGGATGACAACAGCTATTATCTGGCGCTGACCTCTCGTGACAGCGGCACAACGAATAAAATGACCGTCACCACGGATGACGCCGAACTGGCTAAATACGTGAGCTACGATTCGGCAGCATCCAGCAATGCGATGACTGAGCAAGTTGCAGCATCCGATGCGGTGGTCAAAATTAACGGGATTGAAATTACCCGTAGCAGCAACACGATTACTGATGCGCCAGAAGGCGTTACGCTGAATCTGACCAAAACGAATAAAGGCAGCCCGGAAACGCTGACGGTGGTTAAAGACAACCAGCCAATGCTCGATGCGGTTCAGGCGTTTGTCGATGCGTATAACTCGCTGCAAACCACGATTGGTAATCAGACGAAATATACAAAAGTGGATCAGGGCAACGGCGCGCAAGACACCAGCAACGGCGATCTGCTGGGCGACGGTACGCTGCGCAGTATTCAGACCCAGCTGCGTTCAAAACTGTCGGCAGCACAGGGTAGCGGTGAGTTAGCCACGCTGTCTCAGTTAGGTATCACCCAGGATATCACCGGCAAACTGACCGTTGACAGTACCAAACTGAATAAAGCGCTGACCGAGAAATCCGCAGATGTGGTCTCATTCCTGTCTGGCGATGGCAAAACCACCGGTTTCGCGACGCAAACCAGCAGCTTGTTGAAGAGTATTTTAGGCACCGACGGTTCAGTCAAAAATGCCACCGACGGTATTAACAAAACGCTGAAACAACTTTCTGATCAATATGATCGCGTCAACGACCAAATTACCGCCACCATGGCGCGTTACAAAACGCAATTTACCAGTTTGAGTCAGCTTGTTTCTCAGATGGATTCAACAGGCAGCTATCTGACCCAACAGTTCAACGCCATGAACAGTTAATCAATGATGAGTTGAGGTTTTACCATGTATACAAAATCGGGGATTCAGGCATATGCTCAGGTCGGCGTAGAAAGCGCCGTCCTGAGCGCCAGCCCGCATCAGTTGGTGGTGCTCCTTTTTGATGGCGCATTAAGCGCCATGAAAAAAGCCATGATACTGATTGAGCAAGGGGATATTCCCGGTAAAGGGCAGGCGTTGAGTAAGGCTATCAACATTATCAGCAACGGTTTGCAGTCAGGTATCAACCATGACGTTGGCGGAGACCTGGCAACAAATCTTGATAGCCTTTACGACTACATGACAAGGCGTCTTTTACAGGCCAATCTTCATAATGATATCAATGCCATCAATGAAGTGGTTGAGTTGCTGAATAATATTGCTGACGCCTGGAAAGAGATAGGCCCACATTCTCAAAACGTGCGGGACAATTACTAATGGAAGCCAATCTCGGGTTGCTCCAGCATTATCAGCAGTTGTTAGCCACCAGCACCGCAATGCTGGTTCTGACAAAATCTGGGCGTTGGGATGAGCTTATTGCTTACGAAGTCGATTACCTTTCGGCCGTAGAAAAACTCACACGATTCCAGGATGCCAGCGAAATTGCGCCCCATTTACAAGCGCAAATCCGCCCTATTCTGAAACAGATCCTTGATAATGAAGTTGAGTTAAAAGCGTTATTAAATCAGCGCATGGAAGAGTTAAGAGCTCTGGTTGGGCAAACGTCCCGACAACATAATCTCAATGCGGCCTACGGACGTTTATCAGGTAATATTCTTTTCCCCAATGATCTCTAGATTGGCGACGACCAAGACCCCAGCGGGTGAATGAAATTTCATATTTCACCCGCTAACTCTTCCTATCTCAACCATACTGTCTGTGTCCTCATTCTGGAGCACGGAAGATGAAAAACCCCACCCTATTACAATGTTTTCACTGGTATTACCCCACGGGCGGTGAACTGTGGCGGGAAGTGACCGCACTGGCCCCGAATCTCAACGAAATCGGCATCAATATGATTTGGCTGCCACCCGCGTATAAAGGCGCATCGGGCGGCTATTCCGTCGGATACGACTCTTACGATCTGTTCGATCTCGGTGAGTTTGATCAGAAAGGTTCAGTGCCAACCAAATACGGCGATAAAGCCCAGTTGCTGGAAGCGATTGATGCGTTAAAAAGCAATGAGATCGCCGTACTGCTGGACGTGGTGGTGAACCACAAAATGGGCGCAGATGAGAAAGAGTCGATCCGCGTGCAGCGGGTGAATGAGCAGGATAGAACGCAGATTGACGACGAGGTGATCGAATGTGAGGCCTGGACGCGGTACACCTTCCCGGTTCGCGCCGGGCAGTATTCCGAGTTTATCTGGGATTACAAATGCTTCAGCGGCATCGATCACATTGAAAACCCCAACGAAGACAGCATCTTCAAAATCGTGAATGACTACACCGGCGACGGCTGGAACGATCAGGTCGATGATGAGATGGGGAATTTCGACTACCTGATGGGCGAAAACATCGATTTTCGCAATCATGCGGTCACCGAAGAACTGAAATACTGGGCGCGCTGGGTGATGGATCAAACGCACTGCGACGGTTTTCGCCTCGATGCGGTAAAACATATTCCCGCATGGTTCTATAAAGAGTGGATCGAACACGTGCAGGAAGTTGCGCCCAAGCCGCTGTTTATTGTGGCCGAATATTGGTCCCACGAAGTCGACAAACTGCAGCAATATATCGAGCAGGTGGAAGGCAAAACCATGCTGTTCGATGCACCATTGCAGATGAAATTTCATGAAGCGTCCCGCCAGGGCCGCGACTACGACATGAGCCAGATTTTCACCGGCACGCTGGTCGAAGCCGATCCGTTCCACGCCGTGACGCTGGTCGCCAACCATGACACTCAGCCGTTACAGGCGCTGGAAGCCCCGGTCGAATCCTGGTTTAAACCACTGGCCTATGCCCTGATTCTTCTGCGTGAAAATGGCGTGCCGAGCGTGTTCTATCCAGATTTATTCGGTGCCAGCTATGAAGATACCGGCGGGGATGGTGAAACCTACCCTATCGTGATGCCGGTTATCGAACAGCTCCACGAACTGATCCTCGCACGCCAGCGCTTTGCCCACGGCGTGCAGACGTTATGGTTTGATCATCCGAACTGTATCGCCTTCAGCCGCAGCGGCACGGATGAAGATCCGGGCTGTGTCGTCGTGATGTCCAACGGGGACGATGGCGAAAAAGTGCTGTGTCTGGGGGAGAATTACGGTAACAGGAGCTGGCGAGACTTCCTTGGCAACCGTGAAGAAACCGTCACCACCGCCGCCGACGGCGAAGGGACATTCACCTGCAAAGGCGGCAGCGTGAGTATCTGGGTGATGGAGGATGTGTTGTAGCCAGGGGAAATTTTGCCGGGTGGTGGCTGCGTCTTACCCGGCCTACAGTCCGATCTGTAGGCCGGGTAAGCGAAAAAAATCTACTTCACCTGGCTCTCAAGCGGATTCTTGGTCAGGTAATCGGCGCATTCTACCGTCGGACGGTCGACGCGCTGCAATTCCATTCCATCATATTCCAGGGTGTTGCCATTGCGTTCAAGCGGGTAGATATCTAGCTTGCGGGTGACATTATAAAAATCATCGGAACGCAGCATGATTTTACCCGGTACCGCCACCACGCGCTGCCACTGACGGCAGTCGAGAGTATCGCCCTCCTCCGTCACCACCAGCGTAGCAATCGCTTCCGGGCTGACCATTTTACTTTGCGGCCCTTTCGACTGCCAGTAACCCGCCAGATTTGAAGGAACAGGATGCTTGATCACGTCCTGATAATTATCGACCTGTACACAACCGGTTAACGCCAGCAGTGCGCCAACCATAATACTTTTTTTCATCATCTTTCCTGCCTGCGAAGAAAAAAAGATTGTGGCATTAAAGCGTTAAAGCCGCCAGCGTAAGATGAGGATTGTCGCTCAAGCCGAACTCGTGAGAGAACTAATCTATACCTTACGACATCTGCCACGCATTTTACGGTCGACCAGACGTTATGAGCCTAGACTGTACCGCTTTATAGCGCAGGTCATAGAAGGCATCGCCTTGTGTTGCTACATCGGTACTGTGCGTAGAGGAAAAATACATGTCACTTTTTTCATTTCTTATCAGCCATTTTTATGAGAAAAAATTTGTAAGTCGAATCATTACTGACCCCTTATGACTTTGATCAAATCAATATAAGAAATGAATGAATCAAGCGTGAACACTTAAAGCTTCTCAGGTTATATTCGCGGTTTTCTCAAGAGACATAGCAATGAAATTAATCCTTCCACTCACGCTTGCTGCCCTGTTGGCTGGCTGTTCTACTGCGCAGGAAATCAAGCGCCCAGATGGTTCCAGTGAATATGATATCCAGTGCGGAGCCGCAACAGGCTGGGATGTCTGTTACTCCAAAGCCAATGACGTCTGTCCCGGCGGCTATCAAGATTTGTCTAAAGAGGGTGGATTCAACCGCAAAGAGTTGTACATCCTCTGCAATAAATAAGTATTAAGGATGAAATTCTCCGTGTGCAGGTGCCACTAACCTTTCTAGCTGAGTTGCACGGCGGTGACGAACGCCACATTGATGCCTGGTTTGCGGGATGATTCCCTCCGATAAATAGCTATATATATATACAGCATTGTTAAAGTTGAGGGTCGATCTAGTGGTTATCTGTGAATCGCCACGGATAATCTAGACACTTCCGAGCCGTTGATAATACTGGTTTTCATATTCTGTCGGTGACATCTGATCGCTAGAACCATGCCGACGCTTACTGTTATAAAACATTTCGATGTAATCAAAAATATCGCTGCGGGCTTCTTCCCGCGTTCCGTAGATCTTTTTCTTTATCCGTTCGCGTTTCAACAACTGGAAAAAGCTTTCTGCAACCGCATTATCATGGCAGTTACCGCGACGGCTCATGCTGCCCTCCAGGCCGTGTGATTTCAGGAACGACTGCCACTCATGGCTTGTGTACTGACTGCCCTGATCCGAATGAACCAGCACCTGTTTTTGGGGATTACGCCGCCATACAGCCATCAGCAGTGCGTTCAGGACAATGTCCTTTGTCATCCGGGATTGCATGGACCAGCCGATAATTTTGCGTGAGAACAGATCAACAACCACGGCAAGATACAGCCAGCCTTCGTGGGTCCTGATGTAGGTTATGTCCGTTACCCAACGCTCATCCGGAGCATCCGGATTGAACTGTCGCT
>RCUM01000246.1_pt1 | contig 36534 bp, 48 predicted proteins | sample 2166141 | NCBI WGS metagenome assembly RCUM01 (sample SAMN09932756, study PRJNA488358) | compost metagenome | isolation source: compost soil in crotonic acid-enriched | place: Germany: Experimental Botanical Garden
GTCAGCAGCGGCGCAATGGCCCCCACCGATTCCTTGCCGAACAGGTTGGTCAGCACGGCCGCCTGCTTGCTCTTCTCGACCTGGGCCAGCGTCTGCAGCACGCGGTTAATCGTGCCCTCGCTGTCGCTCTGCATGCCCTTGGCCAGCTCGTTGGCGTCCAGGCGCAGCGCCTTGTACGCCTCCTTCTGCGACTTGGTGGCCGCCGTGCCGGCGGTCAGGGTCAGCATGAAGTTCTTGATGCCAGTGGCCGCCACGTCCTGGGCGATGCCCACGCCGGCCAGGGTCGAACCCATGGCGGCCAGCTGGGCCGCGCTGACACCGGCCACCTCACCCAGCGGGCCGATGGCCGTCAGGATGTTGGAAATCTGCCCGGTGCTCGCGGCGCCGGTGTTGCCCAGGTAGTTGATCTGGTCAGCGAGGGTCACCACCTCGGCCTGATTCATCTTGAAGGCCGTGCGCCACTTGGCCATCATCGAACCGGACTCTTCGGCCGTCTGGTCGAAGGCCACGCCCATTTTTACCGCGTCCTCGGCAAAGCGGTTCAGCTCTTCCCGGGCAATGCCCGACTGACCGCCCGCCGCGACGATCTGCGCGATGCCCTCGGCCGCCATCGGCAGCCGCTCGGACAGGCCCAGCACGTCGTCGCTCATGGCCTTGAACTGCGCCGGCGTGTCGAAGTTGACCACCTTTTTCACGTCGGCCATGGCGCTCTCGAAGCCCATGGCGGCCTTCACGCCCATGACAAACGGCGCCGCAATGGCGCCGCCCTGCAGGGCCTCGCCAAAGGTGATCTTGCCCAGGCCCGAGCTGTTCAACTGCTTGCGCAGCATCGCCGCGTTCTTGCGCACGCCGCTGAGCACCGGCGACAGCTTGTCGACGCCGGTGATCAGGGCCTTTAGCTGGAATTTATCCGCCACTGCCACCCCCAGTCAGCGCGTTGATGCGCCACGCGTTTTCCTCGCTCTCGAACAGCGTGTCGAGGGTCCAGCCCAGCACCTCGCCCGGGGTGGCTTTCCACCACCAAGCGAGGTCATAGGCCAGCTCGGTTAGGCTGCCGACTGTTCCGAATCGCGGGGCATGAAAAAACCCACGATGAGCCAGGCCACGTTGTTCAAGTCGGGCAGCGCCAACTGGTTCACCGAACTGGCCGGGATGGTCGCGCACACGGCGATGTACTTGGCCGCCACTTCCACGTCGAGGATCGGATAACCGCTCTCGCCGATGTTGTAGGGCAGCGCCTTGATGGCCCGGCATTCCTGCACGGTGGGGCGACGCAGGGTCAGTTCTTTGACCTCTTCACCATGGGCCTGGATCGGTTCGGCGAGGGTATGGGTTACGGTGCTCATTACTGCCAGTCTCCTTGGATGCCTTCGAACTTGAGCGAGACCTTGGCGTCGTCGCCGGTCACTTTGGTTTCATCGACCAGGTACGCGCCGCTCAGCACGTACACGGAGCCATCGGCCAGTTCGGCCGTTACGGTCATGGCAATACCGGCGGCCAGCTTGGCCCGGGGGAAATTGGCGGTTTTCACCGCGTCAACGACGACGTAGGGGATCAGGTCTTCTTCTTTGAAGTAGCCCCGCGTGACGGTCTCCCGCTTCACGTCCGACAGCGGGCATTCCACGCCGCCGGTGATGACCAACTGATCGCCGTCGACCTTGATGTAACAGGTGCCTGCGACTTTCTGACCCATAAAGGGATCTCCCAGAAAAAAGCCCGCACAAGGCGGGCCGGGGTTGAACGATGCGGATTAAGTCGCTTCGGGGTACTGCAGGCGGAACTGGTACAGCAGCGCGAACACGCGCAGCTGATTCACCAGGTCCGGCGGGAACAGCACGCTGAGCCGGTTCGGGTTGTTGGCGTCGCGCTCGACGATCAGGTACTGATTGAACATCTCGGCATTCTCGACAATGCCGTCGCGCTCGAGCGCGCCATAGGCTGCGATCAGCTCACCGCGAATCACCTTCGGCGTGACGATCGCCTGGCCGGGGCCAAAGCGGGTGCCGTCGTTGGCCAGCTTGTGTCGGCCGTACTTGCTGGTGATGATGCTGCGCAGGTAACGGATCACATACGCCGACTGGTGCAGCGTCTCGCTGTCCAGGTACGAATCATCGGCCTGCCCGTAGGCGTTGCGCTGATACGTGGTAATGGCACGCTCGATGCGGTAGCTGCCACCGTTGTAGGCGGCGGTGGCCACCCCACTGGTCAGCAGCGACTGCCGTTCGGTCAGGGTGAAACGATCGCTCGCAGCGGCCGGGTCGATGCCCACCAGCACGCCGGTTTGCGTCGGCCGCGCCGGGTCGGCACTGATGAACACGGCGGTGCGCGCCGCCCAGGCGGCCGCGACTTCCCACGCTGGCTGCGGCACGCCCCGTTCGAAGCCGTGGACGGTCACATGCGGGTCGTTGCGCAGGCGACCGGCCGCGACCAGCTCACCGAGGGTGCCACGCTTGGCGGTGTAGACATGGCCGTACAGCTGCTTTGCCCAGGACCAGCGGCCGGCGCTGTCGTCCATGGTCTCTTTCCAGGCGTCCAGGGTGTCGGCATCGCTCCAAGGCTGGGCGATGAATTCGAACTCTTCGTCGCCCAGCGCGGCCAGCGCGACAGCGGCGTCAGGGCTGCCGACACCGCTGGTCATGCCGGTGGTGACGATGGTCAAGCCCGCCGGGGTGACCTCGCTGTTCACGCGGCCCAGGCGATTGAGTTGCACCTGAATGTCGTTGCCCAGCTCGCCCTTGAACTTGGCCTGCAGGGTGACCACGCCGGCGGCTACCGTGGCGGTAACCGGCAGGTCGATCGCCTCATTGATGGCCGCCGCCAGGGCGGTGGCCACCGCATCGGCCGAAGCGCCCGCCACAGCCAGGGCGCGCACGCGCTGCCCGGCGATGTACAGATTGACCAGGCCGGCCGACTCGACCGACCCCGTTACGGTAACGGTGCCAGTGGCAGCCACGCCGGTGGCGACCTTGAGCGGCAAGCACCACACCTCGCCGGCGACGTCGATAGCGCGCCAACGGGCGTGCATGCTGGCCAGCATCGAACCGGATCCGCCAATGTCCTTGGCCTCGCTGGTCCGCGACACCAGCGTCAGGCGGCCAATCTCGGCGCCTTCGGCGTCGTCGTTGACCTGGCCAATGAGCAGCCGGCGCAAGCTCGATGCGCCGCTGTTGGCCATGGAGTTGTCGACTTCGGCATAGAACAGCGGCACGCGAATGTCGCTGGGGATGTTGCTGAAACTTACGCTCATTGCGCCGTGCTCCCCTTAGGCTTGGTGCTGGCTTTTTGCTCGACGGCATCACCGTCGCTGATGCGGCGCTCCCAGTACGCGTTACGCGGCACCGTGGCGCCGCCGGCGGGCAGCAGCTCGCGGGGGTTGTGCGGCATCGGGCAGTCGCGCCCGGGTGCCGGCTTGAGGTTGATGGTCTTCATGGGGTCAGGTTCTCCCGAGTGGTGAACTCGACTCGCCCGTCAGGGCCTGGGGTCGTGACGTTGGAGTCTTTCAGGGGGTTGATGAAGTCGAAGCGGGTGTCGATCCCGTCCAACGCCGGCAGGCCAGCCAATTGCCATTCCTGCCAGGTCTGCGGCTTGCCCTCGCCGGTCTGCTCCCAGCGACCCAACTGCAGGTCGGCATAGAAGCGGTAGCGGTAAACCACCCGCTCGCGATCGATCAGCAGCAGCTGCCCACCGTCGTACAGCAGCGGCCCCGACTCTGGGTCAGGCTCGAAGCCGACCAGGGCGCGCCACAGCTGGGCGCGCAGGTCGTGCAGCGGGTCAGCCACCGACTGCCCGCGTTCGTCGTCGGTGGGCAGCACCACGCACACGTCGATCGCGTCGCGCACGGCCTGCGTGTACACGTTCTGCGCGGTCGGCTCGTCGGCAGAGTCGCCTACCGCGATCACGTAGGCCGCCGGGATTTCCAGCTTGCCGCTGTCGGAAGTCGGGTCCCAATCCAGGCCACCCGCCACGCGCCCCTCCAAACCAGGCGCATAGGCGCGCAGCTGCGCGATCACAGGCGTGATTTTCATGTCGGCTCTCAGTTGAGCAGCGCGGCGGCGAAGGCCTGCTGCAGGATGCGTTGCACCTCGGCACGGCTGTCGGTCAGCGCGTCGGTCATGTAGTTGTCGCGGGGCTTGATGCGCCATCCACCGCCCTGCTTGCGGCGCACGCCGTAATGCAGGTACGCCGGATAGAACGCCCGCATGCTCGCGGTCTTGTTGGGGGCAATCCGCACCAGGAACCCCGAGCGCGACAGCTTGAAGCCGATAGAATCGGTCGTCGCGCCCGACCGGTTGATCGGGTAGCCCTCCTGGCCGCCGCCCAGCGCCAGGTTCATCTGCGCCCGGCCGGTGATCAGCTGGCCAACCTTGCGCATGCCGGCGCGGATCTTTCGCTTGTTGAAGGCCTCTTGGTCGAACTTGTCGAAGCCGTCAACGTGCAGGTAGCCGTCAATCGAAACGGAGTTGGCCACGACCACCTCCCGCCGGCGCGCTGGCCGCCTGCAGTTCCTCCACCTCGATCACCGACCAGATATGCCGGCCGCGCATGCCGGATGGCCGCTTGACGCGGAACACCCGGCCGCCGGCGACAATCTCGTGCCGGGTGTCCAGATTGCGCACGAAGCGGCAGTAAATCCGGTGGGTAATGGTCGTGCCAGTCTGCACGCTTCCCGTGTAGGTCGCGGTGCCCAGCGGCTCGATCTTGACCCAGCGCTTAGCCACTGCCTCGAATTGCGCTTCCACCCCAGGGCCACTAGGGGTGTCGCTGCGGATACGAAACGCGGCCCGGGTATTCAGCTCGCCGACTTCTGGCTCTCTCATAGCGTGAACCACCGATATGGCTGCACCAGGGCGTCGAAGGCCAGCGGCAGCGCCTTCACGCCGTTGCTGGTCGACTCGGTAACCGGCTCGCGGTTGCGGTGCCAGTGAGCCACCAGCAGCAACATGGCCAGTTCAACGTCCGCCGTGACGGGTAACGCATTCTCCGGCGCGCCGGCGGGCAGCAAGGCGCGCAGGTAGTCGTCGTCACCGTCCGCCCCTTCCGGGGCATCGTCCGGCAGCACGACGCGGTACAGGCGCCGGCCGGTGCTGCTCTCCACCAGGCGACGCGCCGCCCGGGCATAGCCCTTCAGCAGCGTGTCTTCTTCGGTTTCGTCCAGCTCCAGGCGGCAATGACTCTTGATCTGCTCAAGCGTCAGCATCCGAAGCCCTCCCCGTCAGGCGGCCTTGCCCTGCAGCGCCTTGATCGCCGCCACGTCCTGCAGCACGCAGCCGAAGCGGTGGAAGGCCAGCAGGCCGATCTGGTCGAACTCGGCGAAACGCTCCACCAGACGACGAAGCACCATGTAACGCACGCGGCGCACAATGAATTGCTCGAAGTCGCCGGCATACATGAACTTCTTGCCGGCGCCGATGCTGTCGATCGCCTGATCGATCACGTATTTGTGCTTGAGGATGGTGGCCGGGCGGTCGGCATCGATGCCGGGCAGCCACAGCGGACGGTTGTTGCCGTCGACCATTTCTTCGAAGCGCTGCAGGGTATTGTCGTTGAAGGCCAGGCGGAACTGCGGCGCCGAACGATAGGCCGGATCAATGCTGTGAATCAGGCCGTTCGCTTCCTGCCAGGTGAATTCGGCGGCCGATGCGGTGACCTTGCCCACCGAGGTCGAGGCCTCCAGGCCGGTCGGTTGCACCGGGTTGCCGGCACCGGTGCCCTTGACCAGGTAGAACGCCTCACCACGGCCCAAGCGCGACGCGATACGGCTCGACAAGTAGGCTTCCATGTCGATCCCCGAGTCAGCCAGCAACTCGTTAGGAACGCGGATCACCTTCGACGACAGCTTGTGTGCGCCCAGGTTGCCGCTGCCGAACTCGACGTCGCCTTCACCGGCCGCGCTGTTCTCGCCCAGCAGCTCGCCGATTTCCTCGGTGCCGTCGCTGGTGGCCCACTCGATCACGTTGCCACCATCGGTGACCATCAGCTGGGATACCGAGGCAATACCGCCGTAGGCCTTCATGCGCTCGAACACCTTGTTGAGCAGTGTGGTCGGCACGGTGTAGCCGCCTTTGTCACCCTGGCCGGATGCCTGGGCGCGCATTTCTTGCAGCACCTGGCGCTCTTCGGCGCTCAGCTCGCCCAGACCACGACGCACGAAGGCATCGAAGGCGGCGGCGCGTTTCTCGTCCTGAGTCAGGTCGCCATTCTGGCGGCGGGCTTCGTCTTCCAGCTCGTTGCTGCGGCTCTCGACAAAGCTCTGATCGGCGGCGCGCAGCTCTTCTTCACGCTTGATCTGCTCCTGCAGCGCAGAATGCTCGTTGCGCATGGTTTCCCACTTCGAACGCTGTTCGCCGGTCATGGCGGTGCCATCGGGAACGCTGGCATGCAGGGTGCGCATTTCGGTGGCCAGCGCGGCGGCTTTTTGTTGCAGTTCTTGCAAGGTCATACAGTTCTCTCCGCGCTTAGGCGCCGATCAGGTCAAGTTCGCGCGCACGGGCGTCGCGCTCGTTATTCGCACGGGCCGACGAACCTTCGTCGCGTGCATGCTTCCAGGCGTCCAGCGAGCGCTGGGCGGCAGAGGCATCGGGGTACGCAGGGAAGGCCACCGGGCCTACGTCGCGCAGTTCGGAAATGCGGCGGATGGTCCGCACGATCAGGTCACCTTCTTGGCGCCATTCGTCCTCTGCCACCCGCATGGTGAAACTGCTGCCGCTCATGTCGTTGCGGGCAAGCGGGGTCAGCACCAGGTCGCGCACGGTCTGCGTGTCTGGCGGGTCGATTTCGTAGCGCAGGCCCCGGGCATCCACCGACAGGCGCAAGGTGCCGCTCTTTGTGCGCCCGAGCAGATAGTTCGGGTCGTGGTTGAACAGGCCGCGCACGTCCTGGCTCAGCACGTCGTCGAAGGCGCCCGGGGCGATCTCTTCCACGAACATTCCGCCGATCAGGTCGCTGCGCGTGTTGAATACAGCGCCGTAGCCGACGATCATCGGCGGCCGTTGCTCGCCGCCCTCGCCCTGAACGGCGCGCAGCTCGCAGTGCTGCGCACTCAGCGTGCGCAGTTCCAGTTGGCTCATGGGGGTTATTCCTTCGTTACGGGTAACGGCTGGCCATCGGCGCCGAGCAGCTGCGTGTTCACGTTCAGCAGCATGGTGTCGAGGCCCGCCATCGGGTTGAGGTCTTCCAGCACACGCACTTCGTTGCGCGTCATCCAGCCGTCTTGGATGGCGATGCGGTAGAACTCGGCGCGCTCTTTCGGGGTGCCGCGCAGCAGCGCGGCCAGGTTCAACTTGATGTAGTAACCGGCCAGGCGCTCGGCCCGGGTGAACACCCGGCGATTCAGCTCTTGTTCGAAGTTCTGCACCCACGGCAGCACGGTGTGCCGCACGAACTGGATGGCCTGTTCGCTGATGTTGGAGAAAGTCGCTTTCTCCAGGTCGTTGATCATGTGCGCCGGCACGTTGAACAGGCCGGCGATCTCGGATCGGGTCATCTTGCGGGTGTCGAGGAACTGGGCGTCTTCGGGCGCGATGGTCAGCGCCTTGTAATCCAGGTCCGCCGGCAGCAGCAGGGTCTTGTTTTCGGACGTGCGCAGGCGTGATACCGACTCTTTCCAGGCCTTTTTCAGGCGCTCCCAACTGCCATCCTTAAGGGTGCCGTCCTTGACGCTGACGATTCCGGCAGGCCGGCCACCACCCTCGAAGAACTCCCGGCCGTAACGCATGGCCGCCAGGCCCAGGCCGATCGTGTCGGCATGCTGCCGAATGATGCTGACCCCGGTTTTGCCGTTGGAGCCCAGCGCCCGAATGTGCGCCATGTCCTCGACCGCCACCGCCTGAGCGTGGCCGTCGTCATCCTGGGTCGAGTACAGCCAGCGGTTGCCGTTCTTCACCAGACTGGTGACCTGGGGCATATGCGATTCGATGCTGATCAGCTCGCCGCGCTTGTTGCGAACCATGCTGCTGTAGCCGTTCCCCCAGCCCAGCACGTGGGCCATCTTGGTTTCGCGCCACTTGTAGGAGGTCTGCCAGCGGTTCGGCTCGTCGTGCAGCAGGTAGTACGCCGGGTGGTCGGTGCCGGCCTCGATCCGGTCGCCGTCCATCTTGCGCATCACCACCGCCGGCAGCTGTGCCAGGGAACTGGAAAGCACGTAGACACAGGAATACACCGCCGCCAGTTTCAGGGCCGTTTCCGGGTTAACCGCGACGCCTTGGCGATCGCTGATCCATTCGGCCAGCTCTTCACCGTTCAACGGTGTGGCGGGATTCTCCAGGCTGCGACGTTCGAACATCGCGCCCAAGATCATCGCAACACCATCTTGAGCGCGGCCGCCATGAGCAGCACACCCCCCACCATCAGGGCCACACCCGGCCCAAACTGCAGGTAAAGCCCGGCAACAAACAGGCAATAGCCTGCCGTCCCGATTACCTCAGGAAGCCACTTTTTCATAGGAAACTCACATAACGATTAGGTCGTCTTCCGCCAGGTTGTCCAGCAGGCTGCCCGGTTCGAATTCGCTCAGCATGGCGCGCCCCATGGCCATCAGAATGGCCACGATGCCGTCAATCTTGCGCATGTCGGTCTTGCCTTCGTCGGCCTTCATCGGCGAGATACAGCCCCTATACGGGCGCACCACGACGTTCCCGGCCATCCAAGCCAGCACCGGGTCGCAGGAATGACGCACGCGCCCCGACAGCAGCGCCGCTTCAAGCTCGCGCATGGGTAAGTTCATGGTGGCGATGCCGCTGCCCACCTCGATCACGTCGGCGCCGTCTTTCTGCAACTGGTGGCCCAGCTGGGTAGCGCGCCACGGGTCGCAAGCCACTTCCTGTATGTCGAACATGGCCGAGAACTCGCCCACCATGTCGCGCACCAGGTCGAAATCCATTTCCTCGCCGTCGCACAGGTCCAAGTGCCCGGCATTGGCCCACGCTTCATACGCGGCCTTGTTCGGGCCTCCCCGTTCCACCGCGCCTTCGGGCAAGAACGACTTGCAGAACACGGTCCAGCGGTCGACCCACTTGCCACTGCCCGGGACCAGCTCCACCTTGTCGAGGAACACCAGGGACACGGCGCAAATGTCCGACTTGCTGGCCAGGTCGACGCCGACCCAGCATTTTTTGCCCAGGAACTGATCTAGGCTCAGCGTTGGATCGCCGCACGCCTCCCAATCCGCCATGTTCAACCAGGCTTGCTTGGCGCTTACCCAGATGTTGAGGTGCTTGGTTTTAAATGCGTTCTGCCGTGACGGGTAACGCACCGCGTCGGCCTGGCGTTTCAGCAGGTATTCCGCATTGACGGACACCCCAAAGTTCGGGTTGGCCTTGCGCAGCACGGCCGGGTCTTTCCAATCGTCGTCCTCGTCGATTGTGTAGATGATCCCGAACAGCTCGTCGTTGGGCACCGTGCCGTTGAGCTTGTCGATGACCTGGGCGCGCTGCAGGTAGCACGGCCCGGCGATGTTGTAGCCCGCCGTGGTGATGGCAAACATCATCGGCTGATCACGGGCGCCCATGCCGGTCAGCATGGTTTCGTACAGCGCGGCCGACGTGTGTTCGTGGAACTCGTCGACGATCGCACAGCTTGGCGACTGGCCGTCGCCGGGGTCGCCAATCAGCGGTTCGAACTTGCTTTCGTCGCCGATCACCGACAGGTTTTTCGCCGCGACCTGGATGCCGAAGGCCTCGACCAGTTCGGGTGTGCGCCGCACCATCTGTCGCGCCGGCCGGAACACTTCCCAGGCCTGCCGCTCGGTGGTCGCACCGCAATACACCTCGGCGCCGAACTCACCGTCCATCACCAGCATGTACAGGCCGACGCCGGCGGCCAGCACGCTCTTGCCGTTCTTGCGCGGCACCTCGATATAGACTTCGCGGTACCGCCGGCGGCCGGTCTTCTTGTCGACCCAGCCGAAAATGCTGCAGAAGATGAACAGCTGCCACGGCTCCAGCGTGATCAGGTCACGCAGGGCCGCCCACTTGCCCTTCGCATGGGGCAGCAGCTGAATGAAGTCGGTCACCCGCTCGGCCGCGTCGCGGTCGAAGGTCCAGCGGAACCCCCGCTTTTTAGACTTGGCCAGGTCATCCAGGTGGAACTGGCAGGCCCGGCGCACGTACTTGCACGCCGGTATCTTGCCGGCCACCACGTCGCGGGCGTACTTGTTCGCCGCGTTTACGTTCGGGTAGCTGGCCATGTCCTAACTCACTTCGTGGCCCGCCCTCCTTTGAGCAACAAGAACGGGTTTTCGGGTTTGTCCTGGCCGCCGCTGCCCATCAGCCGCGCACGACTGGCCGGGTCCAGCCCGAGGGCTGCCCCGAAGCTAGCCAGCTGTCGCAGTGCTTCGTTGATCACGGTGCAGGCGGGGTTTTTCTTCACAACGCCTTTCTTGTCCGTGACGGTGATGCCGACAGACGCGACTTCATCTTCGGCCTGCCGCCAGCGGTCATAGGCCGCGCAGAAAGCGGCCAGGTTGTGGGTGTCGGTGCGGGTCATGATCCCGGTCTGGGTCAACCAGGGCGCGATCGTTTCCCACATTTCGGTCGCCCACTCGCCCAGCCACTGGGGCGGGTCGGGCGTGGCTTCCAGCGGCGCCGGCGTCGGCGCCTTCTTGTCCAGCTTTCGCTTGCCCGGGTTGCCCTGCAGCAACTTGAGGGCGGTGGGTTTGGCAGGTCTGCCCATCGCTCAGGCCTCCCGATTTTCTGAAATGCGATTTTTTTTAATTTCGCGGGTGTGTAAAAACGACTGGGCGATCGGTGGAGAAGGGCGAAAGCTGCAGCGATTTTGCCCCGCCCCCCTATTTGGTGATTTTTCGACCACTTTTCGCCACCTGATCGCCTCACGTTCGCCGGCGAGCCTCCCGGGCTTCGCGCTCCGTTTTGGCCTTGTGGCAGTCGCGGTTTATCGCCCGGAGATTGCTCGGTTCGTCGGTTCCTCCCAGGCTTTTCGGCAAAATGTGGTCAACTTCCGATGCCGAAAGCCGCTTTCCACCACAGTTTTCGCACTGGCACAGGTAGCGATCACGCTTGAGGATCGCTTGAGCCAGCTTGCGCCACTCCCAGCCATAGCCACGCTGCTCAGCCGTGCCGCGCTGGGGGTTGTTCCAACCGATGGCCAGCGAGGCGTGGGCCTCGCAGTAACCGTGCTTACTGCTCGTCTTGCCCGGGCACATTGGCTTGCGACACTGCCGCTTGGCCTTGGGTGGCATTGGTTGCGGCCTCCTGCTTATTGATGCAATCCAGCACCTGCACGGCGCAGCTCAACAACGCGCCTTCCGTTACGGTAACGGCCGCGTCGATATCCTCAGTCAGTGCCGCCACTGGGCGGGCTGGCAGCTGGCACGGGGTCAGGCTGCACACCTGCGGCAGCGGCGGCACGCCAGGCAGCGGGGTCGATGCTTGCTGGTCGGGCGTAGCGCACGCCGAGAGCAGCAGGAACAGGCAGGGCAAGGTAATCCGCCACGGCTTTGTCATTGCGTTTCAACTCCAGAAGGTTTCGATTGATCTGCTCTCCCTGCCCCTGCACGGTGGTGCGCAGCTGCTGGGTGCCGCGCTCGATCGCGGTCAGCCGCGTGATCAGCTCGGTGCGGTTGTACAACTCGGTGTTGATGCGGTTGTAGTGGCCGATCAACGCGCTATTGGTGTCCTCGGACTCTTTCAGCGCGGCAAGCGCCGAATCCCGCACCAGGGCAGAATGGTCCGCATGCCACACGGCAAGCGTTACAACCAAGGCGGCCGCACCTGCGACCCATGGGTTAAGCGACATGGATAACCTCGATCACGAAGCCCGTGGCGAACTGGGCATGGATTCCCGAAATGACGACGGCCGGGTCGTCACCGTCCATATCCAGAACGGTGCAGACCCGGCCGTCACTGAAACGGACCTGATAGCGTTTGATCTTCATGGCGCCGCCAAACACAGCTCGCGGCGCACCTGCTGACGGGTGACGACCCCGCCGCACTTGTTCTCAGCCTGGCGACAGTCCTTGCCGGCGATGTAGACCCAGCGCAGGAACTCATCCGGCGCGCCGTAGCGGTCGCCGGCATTGAAGCGGCCAAGCAAGGTGGATTTGCCGTATTTCGTTTCGCCGTACTGCACGACGAAATCGACATGGGCGACACGGCACAACATGCCCACGTCCACCTTCAACTTGCGATCCACCGCCGTTATAGCGCCCTGCAGATCCTCCTGCAGCCATGCAATGCACTGCGACCGCGTGGCAACGTCACCAGGCTTAACGCCGGCAGTGTGGCCATAACAGATGGTCCACACGCCGGCTTGATCTTGGTAGGCGGTAAGCCTGCAGCCCTCGAAGAACATCACCATGGCCAACAGCACCGGCATGAAGCCGGCCGCCAGTGGCAGCACCAACCCACGCGGCAGCTTCATACCTTGTTCTCCGGCTTCTTGCCGAACCACTTGCTTTTCAGGTGCCAGGCGACCAGCAGCACCGCATAAAGGCACATAACCCATTGCGTCACACTGGTGACCGGCACGCCGAACGCGGTAGCGCCGGCATACGTCGCCGGCGGCACCATCAGCACCTTTTCTGCTGTTTCGGCCTTCACCCGCTGGCAGGCGCCCAGGACCACAACCAGAAGGGCGACCGTTGCGAGCTTCGCCCGTTTGATTCGATCCATCGAGCACGCTCCAGATAGCAAAAAGCCCCGGCAGCATGGCTACCAGGGCTCTAGAAAGGGTTCTCCCGGACTCGCTACTGGCGACAGCCCGGGGCACTGCGTCTGCGATGTATATAGGTTGTCTAATCCCCGCTTGCTGATTGCAGGTTTCGACTTCGTGTGTTGGCGGCGGGCTTCCCTGCTCATGCCGGCTCGATCAGCGTTGTCGGCATGGTCATAGGGATTCGTACAACATGTGGCATGCAGCCCTGTGCCATTTGGTATCCGAGGGATCGAAAGGCACACCACATGAGGAAACTGGTACCGCAGTATCTACTTCATGACAGGCGCCCTCTACGCTCGATTGTCAGGGCCGTGATCGCAACTACGGCACGGTAGAGCGGAATCTACCTAAGTGGGCCACCGGTTTCCGTACAAGCGACGTACAAGCGATTTATCAGGCGTCCACCGTGGGGATGAGAAACTTCCACGCGGTCGGGGTATGTAGGCAAGCCAGCTCACCCTTGAATGCCCCCTTGCAGCCTTCGGGCAGCACCTTGCCGCACTGGCGGCACGGGTACTGCCTGGCATCGGCAATCTGCCCCTCAAGCCTGGCCGCATCCTCGCGCACCAGGGCATTCATGTACTCGGTGATGCTGTACGGCTCGCCGGTACCGGACCTAACCGCCATGGAGCGCTGCAGCACCGCATACATAGCCTCGGTCGTCTCGAAACTGACTTCCTTGGCCTTGGTCGCCTTGAGCCTGGCCCGCCGCTTCTGCTGTCGCTTTGTTGCAGGTTTCACTTGCGCGTTACGGGTAACGCCTTGATCACTCATGGCGGCACCGATGATCGCAGCCCCCAGCGCAGCGCCATTCAACCGTGCGCGGTGGTTCCGGCGTCGGCGTCCGCACCGGTGGCTTGTTCAGCTCCACTATTCTGGCCAGCAGTGCCGAGCGGTACCCGCCCAGGCTCTGAAACGATGCCGCGAAGCTGTCACTGGCTATCAGTCGGCCTAGCTCCTGCAGCGCTCGGTTCACTCGCTCAATGGCTTCAAAGGGGTCATTACGCTGGCTGGCCGGCAGTTTATCGTGGTCGCTTTGCATTTCCTAAAATCCTCCTTTGTGACGGATTGCTGAATGGGGCTTTAGCCCGCGTGGCTGTTGGGTTGCAGGGCGATGCCATTTACCGGCTGTCTCGGTCCTGTCTCGGTCGCAAAAAAAGGGAGACCCTTGGATTCAAGCCACAGGTGCCAGCGCTCCAGGGCGTCGCGCTTGAGGGTTTCGGCGTGGGTGTGGATGTAGGCGGCCTGCAGGTCGGGAATGTCGTGGTTCAGCAGCAGCTCACCGATGAAGTAATCCACGCCCAGGTCGAGCCACAGGGTGCGAGCGATCTTGCGCAGGTCGTGACTGGTCCACTCCCCGCCCGAGATTGAGGCGATGAGGGATTGGCCTTGGTTGTCTGTGAGCGGCGCGCCATCGCCACGGGGGAACAGGTAGACGCCGGTGTACCCGGTGCGCTTCTGTTCGGCGCGGTAGGCCTTGAGCAGGGACAGGGTGTAGCGTGTGAGAGGCAGGCGCAGCGCCTGATCGGTCTTGGTGTCTTCGGCCGGGAAGAACCATTCGCCACCTTCCACCAGGTCAATATTGTTCCACTTGGCCAGGCGGGTTTCACTAATGCGGGTTCCATGACACAGCATCAGCAGCGGCAGCATGCAGGTAGCCGTCAGCACCGCACCCGCTTCCCGCCAACGCTCGATCAGCACCGGGACTTGTCCAGGGCGCAGCGCGCAGGGCTTGGGTCGCACCGGCGTATCAATGGAATCCTTGAACACCATTTCCGACAGCGGGTTGGCCTTGAGCAGTTCAACCTTCACAGCGCGACTTAGGGCGGTTTTGAGCAGTCCGAACGCCTGCCGGGTATAGGCCAGGCTGCGCACCTCCTGCATGGGCCAGATCAATTGATCGTCAATGGTCGACTTCTTGACCTGGACGAAGTGCAGGGAGCCCACCCGGGGCAGCAGCTGACAGGCGATCAGCGAGCGGACATTGGCTTTCCAGTCGTCGGACTTGCTGCGATCGCGGGTTACCCGGTCGAGGTGCCAGCGCAGCAGATCGCCCAAGGTGACCCACCCGGATTCACCCACAATCGAATCAGGGTCGGCGGTCAGCTCGGCGAGTTTCTTGGGCAGCAGCTCGATGACGGCTTTGGCGGGTACGTCGGGCCAGTTGGCCAGCTTCTTCGACGGGCTTTTGCCGTTGACGTGACGCACCACGTGCCAGGAACCTCGGGAACGATCACGCCCGAAGCGGAACAGCAGTGCCGGGTACCGATGGTCACGCACGTTACTGATAACGGACGACTCGGCCAGGCGCTTCAGCTCGGTGTCGGTGAACTTGATGTAATGGGTCTTGCAGGTGGTCATGTCTGGCTTCCACGGTGGCGGCCAGACAGCGATCAGGGCGTCAGGCCACGTTCAGGACGTAGCCACCCCCTACCCATGAGAAAGACGGGCATGCAGTGCGCATAGGGGTGGCAATGAGGGGCATGGGCGGGGTTAGGCGGCCGCCTCGGCGCGGTCGAGGCGTTCGATTTCAGCGAGGATCAGCGCGCCGGCCTTCACCAGGTCATCACGCACCAGGCCGGGCTTGAGTTGAGCCGGATTGAACGGCCAATGCAGGGTTTGCAGGCGACGCGGAATACCAGCGGCCGGAATCAGCAAGCAGGTTGCTGCACGGGGCAACTGCCCATCCGTATAGGCGTCGTCACGCTCCAGGGTGAAGCCTTCACCATGCACCTGACGCAGGCGCTCAAGGACCACGTCAGACGCTGCACGCTGCAGGCCATGCCACGGCTCGCCAACGTCCTCGAAATCGTCGAGCACGGCCACATTCGCACTGGTGCCGACCAGCGCCTGGCTTTCGCTCGACTCGACAGGGGCGACCAGATCAGCCGCAACCACCAGCTGCCCGGCTTCGTTGACGGGCAGCGCCTGGGCCAGCTGGGCGCCCTGCTCGGCCACCGCGCCGGTCGGCCCTGCCCCAGGCGCTGCAGGTGCAGCTTCGCCATTCGATTGGCCGCCCTCGGCCGGCTGATCCTGCTGCCCGGATTGCTCGGCACCCACCACACCCAGCGCGGTCGCAGCTGCTGCCGTGGTGGTATCGGTCGACTGTTCTTGTGCGGCGCCTTCTTTGGCCGCTGCTTTGGCCTTGGCGGGGGTTTTAGCTGTGCCCATGATTCGCTCCGGGGATAGTGGGTTGGGTGAGTTGCGTAGAAGCGCGCAGGTCATCAGGCGTCAGCACTGGCCACGCCACGTCAATGTCGTTGAGCACCATGGCGCGCAACGTTCGTGCTCGCTGAGCGAGCTGGTAGTGCTCGGCAGTCTTGTCGGGGCTCGGCCCGGGGGCGTCGTAGTGATCAGCGATCGCCACGACAAAGGCACCCAAGATGCCAATCTGTTCAGGGGTCATCGGTTGTCTCTCAATGCTTGTGCAACGTGGTCCCGCGCCTTGGCCAGACGCCGCTTGTAGGTCCGCCAGCTGTAGCCAAGCAGGCGCGCCCGATCCAGCTGGGTCGCGTCGCAGGGGTCGTATTTGCTCCAGTCGGCGCCGCGTCGGTCGCACACCAGCCACCAGCCGGCGGCATACTCCAGGCGCAACACGTCGGCGCTCTCCAGGTCCTGGGCAGCCAGGGCCAGCACCGCCGCTTCAATCTGCTGCTCGATCTCATCACCGGTGCCCCGCGAGCCGCTGGAACCGGAGAACATCAGGTCGCCTTTGCTGTCCATCCAGCGCGCCAAGATGGTCGAGCCGCCGCCCAGGCCGCCCGCGCTGCCATAGGTCCAGTCGGACCAGTCTTTAAGCAGCTCATCCAGGCCGGCGCGTGCCATCAGTGCGCCGCCGCGATGCTCAGCAGGTGTTCGGCAAAGGCGTCCATGGCGTCGAGGAAGTGACGGCAGCCGCCTTGCATGGCCGTGACCTTCGGGTCGTCACGCTCCATCACCACGCTTTCTGAGGGCGGCCCCATCACGTGCCAGATCACCCCGCCGCGCCGGCGGATTTCTTCGGCTTCTTCCTGGGTGGTCACGTTATGCGCGACAAGGCCACCGAGGGCGCGATTGCTTTCTGCGCCTTTCAACGCCTCGACCAGGTAGCGCACTCGGGCGCCTGGGTGACGGGAATCCACCCCCGGCAGGATCTGCAGGCGCCGCCCGCCGAAACGCTCCAGGCGCTTGGCGATTTCTTCCCGTGCATCGGCCTTGCCGCCTGCCAAACCAATCAAAATCATGCGTGTCTCACTCCCTCAGAACGGCAGCCCGAGCAGTCCGGGCAAATCGGGCCAGGTGCGCGGGCCGACACAGCGGCCGCCGCCTCGGCGGTGGTTGTATGGATAGGCGTCACAACGGCACGTTTGAGCGCGCCAGGGCCGTGACTGAGCCCACTTATCCAGGCGGCCGGCGCGGCCGCAGGCGGGACACCCGGTAAGGCCTGGGCGCCCCTTGAAACGCTTGCCGCACGATCGGGAGCGGCAGCGACAGTGCTGGACCACGACGAGTCGGCGCGACACGGTTACCCCTTGGCCTGTTCCAGGCGAAGGCGGCGAACGGTTTGCAGGTGGCGATGCAGCGCGGTCGGGCTCAGGTCAGGCGGCGCTTGCGAGGCCAGTTCGCAGGCCTGCAGCATCTCCGTTACCGTAACGTTGGACGCGCACCAGCGGCGGAACAGCTGCTGGGTGTAGGGGTCGCTGGTCACCTGGCGCGGCATGTTTAGCTCGGTTTCGCACCAGAACACCCACTGCCCCGGATCGATGAACAGCACCGGCGCCGGCCCTGGCAAAAAGTCGTCGGCCTTGAGCAGGTCAACGGTGATCACGCCGTCTTCTTGGCTGTAGCGCAGCCAGCCAGAGCGCCCCAGATGCTCAAGGAACTGGCGCAGCTCACCAGGCGATGCGCTCAGCCATTCACACCAGGCCGCCGACGTCATCGTCAGCACGCCGGCGGCGGCCGGTTCATAGCCGGCCAGCAGTTCCAGCAGCTTGACCAAGCGGGCGTAACCCTCCAGGCCGAAAGCGCGCTCTACGCTGGAACCCGGGCCACCAGCGGACAGTCCAGCGGGGAGGCGAACCCAGCTCACGGCCACTTGAACCCGTGCAGGACATTGGCGATCGGGCCATAAATGTCATTGAAGTCAACGCGGCGCTCAGAAGCCTCAATGATCTTGATGGCTGTCTGCAGCTTCGGGGCGCGCTCGGCGTAGTACCAGCTGCGCACAGCGGCCGGCGACTCGCCCAGCTTTTCAGCCGCTGCGCGCAATCCGCCTTGCTCGGTTATCCACTCGTTCAATTTCACTTTTAGTGACCTGTAAATCACAGATAGTGGAAATATTGGCTGCATCTAAAGACGTGCGCAAGGAAAAACTAAAAATTTCCACTTTTAGTGTATCCGTAAGGTATTTACCGCTAAAATGCGTGGATTCGAAACGGAGAAGTACCTAGCAATGACTGACCTGAACAGGTTAATCGGACAACGGTTGCGTAAGTGCAGGGAAGCCCGCGGCTGGACCCTGGAAGAAGCAGTGCGCCAGTTGCGAGCCACAGCCGATGGCAGCCCAGTAGGCACTACCGGCATGAACATGTGGGAACTGGGCGAGCGCACACCACGCCTCGAAGCCTTCCTGGCACTGTCGAAGATTTACAACCGGCCGGCCAGTTTTCTGGCGGGCCTGGATTCCGACGACCACGCGCCGGATTACGTCTATCCGATGCGCTCCCCTAGCGCGCCCGGCCTGCTGCTCGACAGCACCTTGGCCGACGATTCCTTGGCCGTGCGGGCACCCTTCTTGAGTGAACTGGGCGTCGCGCCCAGCGACTTTATGGTCATTCGCATGCCGGACGATGGCATGACCAATACCGCTATTAAGGGCGATTTGCTGCTGCTCGACCTCAGCAAACGCGACGCCCCTGCCGAGCGCGACATGTTCGCCTTGCTGGTCAACGGGCGGATTTGGGTACGCTGGATTCGCCCCGAAATGGACGATTCTTTTTCGATCGCTTCTGACGATCCGATCAAGTACCCCGACCAGAAGGTCAGTGCTGACGAACTGCAGAAATTCCAGATTATCGGACGTGTGGTGATGGCCACAAAACGGCGATAATCGCCCCAAGCCCCTCACAGAAGGGGCTTAAATCTGCCTTACTTTTCCACTTTAAGTGGAAAACATACACCACGGAAATAGGTTCACGTATGACTCACTCGCTGTTGACCCCCTCCCCCGTTTCATCCCCTTCTAACCTGTCGGTCGCGATCGCCGGCAGCGAACTGTCGCCTTCCTTCTGCGAGCAGAACCGCGCCATCGTGGCGACCTTTCTGCACACGCAAGGGGCCATCCTCTCGATGATCCAATCGATTGCCAGTCAGGCCGTGGATGGCCAAGGCGACATGGAGCAGGCCCTGCGCAACATTGACTTGGTTGCCACCAAGTCCAGCGGGGAAGCCAACATGATGGCGGTGGCCGTCAGCAGCATTCGCATCATCACCAACCAGTAATCCCCTCGCGCAAGGAAGACGCGTTATGCACCTGAACACTGATGATGTGATTGCTGTTCCAGGCCAAAACCTGACCCGCCTGCAATGCGATATCTTGGCGGCCATGGCCAACGGCAACAACCAAGCGGCCATCCTGCAGGCCACGAACTTGGATGCGGCCAGCCTACGCATGGCCGAACTGGAAATCCGCGACAAGCTGGGCGCGAAAACGCCTGGGCATATGGTGGCTCGCGGCTTCGTCCTGGGCGTGCTGTTGCCTCGGGCGCTGTGCGCGATTCTCGCCACCTGCTGCGTCCTCGCGAACGATCACAGCTCCAACCGGAACCGGAACACGGAACGCTCCCGCGTGCCCGAGTCACTGGCTCGCATCACTCGCTCGGGCAGCAACAACGGCCGCAATGGCCGGGCTGCCAATGCGGGGCACTTCATTAGCGTTCAGGTCTCGACCAGCCAGGCCGGGGCCGGCTATCGAGCTGCATAAGGGTATTCTTAGGGTACCCTTTTACTATTCTAGAAATACCTTTTAGGCACCTTTTACATACCCCTCGTTGAGCCCTACAGCTCGATGCGCACACCCTCTAACCCCACCTCTTCGGCGAACTTGACCAGGGTATCCAGACTGGCCCAGGTCTTCACCGGCTCGCGCTTGGAGCGCACCGGGATCAGCCGCGCCGTGGGGCCGCCGACCCGAATGCCCAGCTCCCATAGACTGCGATCCTCCTTGCAGCGCCCGACCACCGCGTCACGCACCTGGCGGGTGCTGGCCAGCACGCGCAGCGTGTTGATATCGACCGCCTGGCCGATCATGCCGACAGCCCGAACAAGCCAGCCAGCGTGGGCCGGGGTGGCCGCTGCAGCGCCTGCAGCTCGGCCAGGCGGTCGGCGGCCAAGTTGGCATTGCAGCGAGTAAACGCCACGGCATAGGCAGCGCTCAGGATCTGTTCCCGGTGCAGGGTCTGCAGCAGCTGCTGGATCTGCTCCAGGGCGTCGACCACCTGGCGGCGCTCCTGGCCGAGCAGCAGGGTGTCGAGCAGCGTGGTGTACTGCGCGCCGTAGGGGGCCGGCAGCGGGCAAGGGGTCGGGTCGATCATGGCGGGCTGTCCTTGTGCGAGGGGGTGGAGTGCGGCGAAATCACTTTAGCGCTTTTGGTCGCCCATTTTTGCTGTTTTGGGATCAGCCAGGCAAAAAAAGGCCCCCGCACCTTTCGATACGGGGGCCTCGATTGAACATATATCACCTTATGGGCACTGCGCCGGCTGCCCTCTTCGCCCTGCCTGGACACCTTGCCCGGGACGCGACGGCAGCCCTATACTGCGCCCAGTTCCTGCCCTGACTCCGACTTGGGGGAGCTTCACCGGCCGTCGATCCAGACCGGCGCCGGCGTAACATGATAGGCCCGTTGGCGCGGTGCCCATCAAACCAAAGGCCCCTGCCGATTCATGCGGCAGGGGCCTTTTTCATGGGCGCTCGTCTGGACAGCCCACCATCAATGACCGTGCCCAGGTCAGTCGTCAGCGCGTCGGGTCGGATCACCCTTGTACTGCCAGCGCTCTACCAAACGGCGTGTCCAGGAATCACCCAGGCGGGCGATGGCCTCGGCAATAGTGTCATTGTTGGCCGCCAGCAGGTCGGCACGATTGGCCGCCATCACCACATACAGCCACTCGCCGCGACTCAGTACGCCCAGGCCGCGCTCGTCGCCCTGCGCTACGCGCAGCGCCATGGCGTCCAGTTGGTCCATTTCCTCACTGCTCATGCGGGCTACTCCTTCGGGGGTTAGGGACTTGAAAGTATAGAGGTGGGTTCAGGCGTAACGGATAACGGCTCAATCGTCTTGCGGTTCCGCCGGCGCCGGGATATGCCGCGACACCGAGCGCAGCGCGCCGGCCGTCTGCAGCGGACCACCCCAGCGGTGGCGCAGCGCCTCGGCATTGCTCACCAGCGTGGCGGCCTGCTTCTCCAGGTGCTGCGCCTGCCATTCGGCCTCAGCCTGACGCAACCGGCGCTGGCCGACCTTGCCGGCGAAGCGCGGCGCCTGCTGCAGCTCGATCAACGGCGACTCCAGCGGCTGCCGGTAGGCCCACGGGACCACGTTCGGGTCATAGCGGCGCGCCTGCTCGGCCACCCGCTCGGCTACCCGCTCGCGGCGCTCGAGGGCGTTATTGCGCTGCTCGGCCACGTCCAGGTAAGTCAGCACCCCCAGTTCCTGCCAGGCGGTCAGCACGGCCAACAGGCGGTCAATGGCCAGCAGCTCAAGCAGCGGGTGACGCGGGCGGCGCACGTCGTCCCACAGCAGGCCCAGGCGGGTCTGCGCCTGCTCGAATTGCCGCGCACGCAGCTGCTCATACGCGCGCATGACCTGCGCAAACAACGCTGGATCGATGGCGGCCACCGGCCAGGTGTCGGGCTCGCGGCTGTAGCTGGCCTCATGGAAACATGCCGGCAGTTGCTCGAAACGCTCCTGCACTGCCTGCTCCACGGCGTGTTCCGCCTCGAACCACTCCAGCCCGACCGGCGCTTGGGCGACCACGTCGGCGTCAGTGAGCGCCCGCCAGTCATCGTCAGCCGTGCTCGGCGCCGGCGGCACGGTCAGCGTGGCGGGCTGGGGTTCGATCAGCTCGATGGTCGCCGCCGCCAACCGCTCCAGGGCAAACTGCACCAGATACGGCGCCGGCCGGTAGCCGTCGCTGTCGGTGTCGCTCAGGTAGTAGCGCAGCGCACGACCCGTGATGCCCAGGCGCTCGGCCGCCTGCAGCTGGTTGAGGCCGGCCGCCTGCAGCAGCTGCCGCAAATAAAGCGGGTCCGGGTTGTGGCGGGCGGCGTCGGGGGTCATGCAGCTGCTTCCTTTATAGGTCCGTTACGGGTAACGCGTTAATACTCGCCCGGCAAGGCGCGATAATCATTCGGCAGGCCGGCCGCCTCCAGGCGGCGCTGCAGGCGCGACACGGCGGTCGCCGCCTTGCCCTGCTCGGCGATGGTAAACAGGTTGTCGGCATGCTGCTTGTCCAGCTGGGCACGCAGGCGCTCGATCTCGGCTTGTAGCGCTGCAATGTCAGGCGCAGGTTTCGCCGGCCTGGCTGGTTTGGCGGTACCGGCGAACTCGGCGGCAATCTCCTGCAGGCCGGCTTTCAGCTCGGCATTCTCCTTACGCAGGGCACACAATTCATCGTGCTGCGACCGGTGGATTTCGTCCATACGCTTGATGCGGCGCTCTGCCTCATCCAGCCGCCCGCGCAAATGCGCCGTTGGGCGGTAGGTACTGCGATTCGGCTCAGCCAGGTAACGGCCGTTGTCCCCTTCGGGCCACAGCTTTTGCAGCAGCGCGTCGAACCCGGGTTTCTTGTCGTTGACCCAGTCCGGCCCACGGTGGTCAAGGTCTTCATGGGCCAGCAAGCCCAGGCTCAGCACGCAGCGCTCGGTGCTGGTCAGGCTTATAGTTCGCAGCCCCTCGTTCTCGCGCAGCTCCTTCTGCCGCTGACGGAACGCCCGTTGGCGGTCGGCATTGCTCATGGGCGCCTTCGGCTCGGCCTCGCCCGGCGCCGCCGGCACCTCAACCGGGGCGCGCCCGGACAGCGGCAGCGCCTGCTGACCGTTACGGGTAACGCCTTCTAGCGCCGGCGCGAGCCACGCAGGCATTTCCTTTACCCACGCCTTGTGCTTGTCCTCAATCGGGACCGGCCGCCAATCCTTTTCCTGCAGGCAGCGTTCCAGTTCGGCGCGCACGGCGGCGGCCAGGTCACGACCCAGCCACTGGTCATAGTGCAGCCAATGCGAGCGGAAGCCGGTCGAACTCAAGAACGGGAGGTCCAGGTCAACGGCGCGGAATTCCAGCGGGATGGTGCCGCGTGGGTCGTGGTCGACCTTGGCGCGAATGCGCATGCCGTTGACCTCCACCAACCACTCGCCACCCTGCCCCCAGGCGGGCACAGCGCCCGGGATGGCCGTCAGCTTGCGAGCCAGGCGAGTGCCGGCGCCGTCGTCGGCCTTGCAGCCGAAGAAGCTATCGCCGTGGAGGCGGTAGACCACCGCGTCGTAACGCAGCATGGCCAGCGCCGCCTGCTCGGGCGCGCTACCGCGCACCGCGTCATTGAACAAGGCCAGGCTGTCGGCGGCCAGCTGCTGCAGGGCATCGACCTCGGTAGCAGCGGGTAGCGCGGCCAGCACCGCCAGGAACTCGGGGCGCTCTTCGAGCGGCACGTACTGATGCTTGTTGGCGGGGGCTTTCTTGCGGGTCATCTGGCGTCTCCATAGCCGTTCTGGCACGCCAGAACTATAGCGCCTTTCCACGATCTTTAAAATACCCTTTGGATATCCTTTTTGTATCCTTTAGAAATCCTTTAGAAATCCTTTAGATACTAAAAAGCCCGCTCGATCCACGGCGGGCTTGGGTGCTTTGGGATGGCTATAGTCCTGAATCCATTAAACGGCGCAATGCAATCTTGATCAGTGCCGGCCGCGAAAGGTTGCCGTTACGCTCGCGGAACGCGTCAATCTCGGCCAGAAAATCAGGCTCCAGACCTACCGAAAACATCTCACGCTTACCCCGCACATTCTTACGCTTGCCGCTGTCAGGCGCTGCAGCAGCCGCTTTCACCGCTGCGCGCTCTGCTTCCGGGTCAGCGGCAGCTGGTCTTGCTCGTTCGATCAGACGGGACATAGTAAGCTTTCCAATACCAAATAGATACCAATAGGATACCGTAAGGGTATCCAAAGAACATTAGAAAATTGCGTTTATCAACGCATCGACTTCCTGAATCGCCTTAAGGTCTCGCGTTGGCACCTCATGTACAGACAACCCCCGGGTCGATCCATAAGCAATTGCTTTGCGCCTGACCACCGTCCTCGGCAGGTAGCGCAGCTCATCCAGGCTTTCCAGGGTCTTTTGCGCCGCCAGGTTGTCAGCTGATAACTTCCTGGGCTCAGCCTTGTTCAGAAACGAATAGACCGGCAGCGGGTTATCGCCGCGCTCAGCCTGAATCGAATTTATGAGCGGGATCAGTTCATCGAATAGCGCATCCAGCTCAAAATCACCGGGCTCCATTGGCACCAACATTAGGTCGGCAATCATCATGGCGTGACGTAGCGCTGTACTGTCGCGGCCGCCAGCGTCGATGATGATATCGTCAAACTGATCACGAAGGCGCAGCACCTGGGCGCGCAGCTCGTCGCCATCGGGATACGCCACCATGGTCAAGCCGGGGGCAACACCTGCAGCAGTACGGCGTTCGATTGCATTGGTCAGCGACTTCTGACGGTCGCCGTTGACGACCAGCACAGACTTGCCCTGACGCGCCCGACCGGCAGCCAGCTGCACGGTGGTTGTGGACTTACCAATGCCACCTTTAGTGTGACCAACGAGAGTGATAGCCATCTTGAGCATCCCTACCGAATGAAATGGATGTTAAAAGGATATCCATTAAATACCATAAGTCAATCTAAAGAATACCCAAATATGGAGTGTCTGCCGGATTTCAGTCACTGACGCTCACGAAGGTTCATTTAGCCCCGCTGCGCAATTCTAGGGCCGACCCTGCCCGCGCATCATCGCAATCGAGAACGTTGCACCACGGGCCTCTGACGAAGCCTATTAGAAGCCGTTCTGCGCCATCGAACCCCACCCCCCTCACTGAATCGCGCTCCTTGTCAGTTCAGACCCTGTGCTGTTGATCCAGTCCAGCGCGCACACGCGCCCGGTTGAGCGCTGGGGCGCGACGGCGCCCTGGCGCGATTTATCCGGGTCTTAGCGCCCCGCAGGGGGCGCAGCGCGTAGCGATGCGAGGGCGGTCGGCTTGCCGGCCGGGCCGCTTAGACGGACGGCCGCACAGATCGACCAGGCGGCGCCTCTTGCCCCGCGCCTCCAGGCGCGAAGTGGGCAAGGCGTTATTTATCATAGGAACGACGTTCACTTTAGAGGGGTTTAGGGCAAAAGCAGGCTCTGCTTTACAACCCCCGGTGGTACCACTCGACATTAAAAATTGCAGTTATTTTTAAAGCTTTAGCGGCCGCCGGCGCGGCCGCACGAAAACGCCCGGGCAATCCTGCCTTGGCGATGTGAAATGTGGGGTTTGAGTGCGGCCAGAACGGCCTAGAAGGCGCCTCCCTGACGAGCAGGCACGGCAACTCACCCTTGGTCAGGGTGTCATTTGCGAGGGGCTTAGGAGGGCGGGAACTGCTTGGCGTGTAGCGCCACGTACTCGGCGTGCGAAAGCCCAGGGTTGGCGATAGCAATTTCCATCATTTGCGCCGCACGGCTCCGGCGGGTCACCAGGCGCGCTTCCGCTTCCTGGCGGCGCTGCTGGTCTTCGCGGGCCGCTTCGGCCTTGCGGTGGCTCATACGGCGCTCATGGGCGCGGGCCACGTCATCCAGGCGGCTCTGCTGGGTGGCAGCGTCTGCATGGCGCTTCTTCTTGAGGTACGCAGCGGCCTTGCGCGTGCGCGCCGTGGCGTGAGCCAAGCCAAGGCCGAGGTCGTGGAAGAAGCGAGGACGCATATAGATGGTGACACGGGTCACCCAGCGCTTACCGTTGCGGTACAAGCGCTTGATCTTGCGCAGGGTGTACTGCGCCTTTTCCAGGGCCTTGAGCAGCCGGCACAGGCGCGCCGGGTGAATGCCGGCGTCCTCCGCCATGCCGGTCTGGCGATTCAGGCGGAACTGCCCGTCATCACCCAGCCAGCCGAGGCAGCCCGTGGCAATGTCCAGGCGCGCCAGAAGCGGTTCCGCGACTGCAGCAAGGGCCAGCCAGCGTTCAGCGCGGGAGCGGTTGCCGCCTTCGTGGATGGTGTCGAGCCGGCGCAGGTAACGCCCGGAGCGCTCGAAGGCTTCCGACTGGATGCGCTTCACAGCTTCGCCCAGGAACGTGCGGCGCTGCTTTTCGGACAGCTTGCGCGGTCGATGCAGCGATCGGTGGCCAACTGGCGGCAGGGTCTTGGCTTTCTTGAAGGGCGGCGGCGTTAGCTCCGCCTCGGGTCCGTAGACCTCTTCATTCAAGGCGGCATAGACAGCGCCGGCAGGGGATGCCGGTGACAGCAGAGCCTTGATCTGGCGGGCGCTCATAGCGCCACCTCGTCAAAGGCCAGCCAGGCAGATGCGATCAGCTTGCAGCTATCGCTTGGGTGCGCATACGGTCTACGCCCCCATACAGGCGTGACCTGCCCAATCTCGGGCAGACAGTCAGTCATCTAACGGTTTCCCATTAAGCAACAGGCTTGCTTAGAAGGGGATCGACCGCTAAACTCCGACATGTGCGATTCGCAGAGTTTAGCTTTGCAGATCACCGAGAACCCTGGGTTTGGCGACCCGGGGTTTTCTTTTTTCTAAAGCCTTGTTTTTTCTAGAATCCTTTCCCGGCGTTCTGCCGGATGCGGAAAGCATACCATGCGTTCGGCAGCTTTCCACTATCTGTGATGAAGTTTTTCTAAGCGCAAGCTGTCCACCGCCCCCAGAGCCACCAGCAAGCGGAAGTAACGCCCGCGAGGCCGCGATTCGTCCAGGGTTTCGGTTTCGGCCATGTCGGCCAGGTAGTCGCGCAATGCGGCCACCGTGTCATTCGGGTTATCGAACACCAGCGGATTTCCGATAAGCGGCGCCCTCGCGGCGGTGCTGGTCTGTTCTTGCTCTTGTGGTGCTGCCATGGGTGTTCCCTCCCTACCTCGGCCAGTGAATATTATCTGGCCTTCCGATAGCTGTATATCTAAACAGTGTTTTTTGATTCAGGGACGCATGACCCCGGCCAAGCGCAGCGCTTGGCCGCAACTGAATATAACGAGTGGCTGCGTGCCACTACCGTCCCCGGGCAACTCCGGCAAAAAAAATCAGTCGATCCGTTTGAACGGATTGACCTCGTAGGTCATGCCCGCCCACTGACGTGACAGATCGCCGGTGTAGTCCTCGGCCCAGTCTTTCGGCTCGCCCTTGAACCCCAGCTGCACCACCACCGCCCGAGGTGCTGCCACCAAGGCAGCCACTTTGGGCAGGCGCTGCACGGCCCAGGCCAGCCCGGGCACGCTGGAAAGCGTCCATTCCTTCACCCAGTAGAAGCCGTAGTAGTTGCGGCCGCTGGTCTTGTGGGTGGCCAGCAGCAGACGGCAACCACCCTCACCTGGGCGGTCCTCGACGTTCTCGTCGCCCCAATAGCGGTAACCGCACTCGGTGACCGGACAGCCCAGCCAGCGCGTGAAACGCATGTTGTTGGCCGGGTTGCGCAGGGCCAGCCACACGAACATCGACAGCGGGTGATAGGCGCCCAGCCCGAACGGCGCGTTGAGGTGCCACCAGCCGCGCTTATCGCCGGCGGCGCCGTCGCGATCGTTCGACCACAACCAAGCCCACGCAGGCAGTCGCTTGAACTGCCAGTTGCCGGGAGCCTGGGTGAAGGGAACCGGCGCGCCTTCCGTTACGAGTAACGGCATGGCCAGCGGCACGACCACCAGGCCGATCAGGATCAGCGCAACGCGCACAGGAAACAGCATCAGCCACTGGGCGGCCGCCAGGAATACGTGTTTGAGCATGGAAACCTCGAATAGCAGGAAAGAAAAAGCCCCGTCAGTGCGGGGCTTTAGGAGGCGGTGCCGGTGTCTTCATCCGGCCAGGGGTATTCGGCCTGGATCTCGGCGAACCGTTCTAGGCCAAGGCGCTTGGCCGTCTCGGCGTTTTCGGCATTGCCCAGCAGGCTTTCGCGCTGTGCTTCGGCGAAGTAGCGATCGCTGCCCGTCAGCGGGTCCGCATAGGCACGCAGGCGCTCCGCTTCAATCATGGCGCGCGTAGGGGCTGCAGCTTCCGGGTACAGATGCAGCGCCACCTCGGCGTCATCCATCAGCACCAGGTCGGCACCGATGAACTCATCGTCGGAGCCGTCCGCAGCATAGGCAAACACCTGGCCACCCTCGGGGTTCTTGTAATATTTCATCAGCGCAACTCCGTCCAAAGCTCGATTCCATTGCCGCCGGCGGCGCCGGCGTTACCGCTCACCATGTAGGTGGCCCCCGGGGGCACGATGAAGGTTTGCACGTAGCGAATGCTGGTCGGCTGATCCCAGCTGCCGATCAGCACACCACCCACATAGACCTCCGTCATGTAGGCGCCGGCATCACGAACGCCCACGCAGACACCGATTGAGCGGCCTGTGGTGTTGGTGTAAGTGGTGTTGGCCGCACGCGACCCCAGCACGTTCTGCCACGTCTGCCCCACCCCGACGCTGCTGTGCTTTTTCAGCTTCAACGGCGTAATGGCCGTCACGTCAGATGCCCACGCGTCGACCTCATCTTGGGTACTGATACGCAAGACACCCAAAGCGGCCTCCGTCGCCCGGAAAACGCTCGACCGAATGGCTTGATACATACGGAGCGGCGACAGCCAGGTCGTCGAAGACACGCCATCTTGAGCTTCAGCGAGCGTCGCCTGGACGTGGTTACCCGTCGTCAGGTTTTCATCCCAATCGTTCCAGTCGGCCGCTGCCGTCGAAGGGTTGGCGACCTTCGAAGAGCGCACAAACACACGGTTTTGATACAGGCGCCGAAGCTCTTGATGCACGTAGCCACTTCGACCGCGAAGAATCACATAACTAGCGCCTGCAATAGGCGCATTCACCAGCGCAGCGCCCGAACCGTACAGGTAGACGCCAGGCTCTGTGAGCGTATTCAGGTCGGTGCCGCCGACGATATTGATAGGGACCCCAATTCCATAATCGCCAATCTTCACGCCATCAGTGATGCCATAGCCCGCCAGCGTCGTGGCCTTGTTGGCTTTGCTGGCCAGGGAATTGACCATGGTGGTGGCGAAGTTCGGGTCGTTGCCAATGGCGTCGGCCAGCTCCTTGAGCGTGTCCAGCGCTGCCGGCGACGATCCAACCAGCGCCGCGATGGCCGCCTGCACAAACGCTGTGCTCGCGGCCTGCAGGGTGTTGGTGCCTGCCGCCGCCGTGGGCACCGTGGGGATGCCAGTAAAGGCCGGGCTGGCCAATGGCGCCTTGGCAGCCAACAACGTGTTGACCTGGCTTTGCGTGTACGCATCCGTGATGCCATAGCCGGCCAGAGTGGTGGCGTTACCCGCCTTACCCGTCAACAGGTTGTCGACCTGCGCCTGGGTGTAGACGTCGGTAATGCCGTACCCGGCCAGTGTGGTCGGGTTGCTGCCAGCTGTGACCCGGCCCTGTACGTCAATGGTCACCGAGCGATAGGTGCCGGCGGCCACGCCGGTTTTGCCAAACACACGGGCATACACCAGGGCGGTGGTGCCAAGGGTCGGCAACGTGGTGTTCGCCAGCTGCCAGATCGCGCCGCCGTGGGCGGTACCACTCTCGACTATCACCAGGTGCCCGGGCACACATTCGGCGCTTTCGTTGGTGTCCAGAGCGCGCACCCAGGCGCCGGCGGCGACGGTGTAGATACCGTTCTGCGAGCCGGCCGCCTGATCCTTCACTAGCACCCGGTTACCGGCCACCAAGGCCACCCCATCGATGGTCTGCACGCCGGACAACGCAATGGCGCCGGTGGTGGCGACCCGCACGGTGCGTTTCACGTCGCTGGCTGCCAGGGTCTGGATGGCCTTCTGCAGCTGGGTCAGGTCGCTTTCGCTGGGCGTCAGGCCGGCCGCCACTATCACGGCCAGCAACTCGTCGGTGACCGAGTTGCCCCAGGTCGCCGGAATCAGCGAGCCGGCTTGCCCGGTGCTGGTGTTTTCGTCGACGAACTTGCCGCCGACCAAGCCCACGTTGGGCGTGCTTTTCGGGTAATCCATTGGTGCTTATCCGTAGTTGATGGTTTCGAGGGTGTGCGCCGGCGCCGCTCGGCTGACCAGGCATTCAAGGGCGCCATTCGAGGCGCCGCCGAAGGTTTGCCCCCAGTGGCTAAAGCCGAAGCGACTGCCGGCGGCTTGCCGGGCGCCGGTTTCCAGGGTCCACATGAACTGCGCCGCCCAGGTGCCGAAGCGGGCCGAGCCGAAGCGCGAACGGCCAAAGCGCGGCGCCCGGTGCTCGACCACCCGCGCCTGGCGGTATCCGAGGGTGAAAGCCAAGTCAACGAAGTACGCCGGCGTCTGCCCACCCACCTCCAGCAACCGCCGGCGCACAGCCAGTTGCCGGTCTTGGAACGACGGCGAGTCGCCCATGCACGGGTCGGGCAGGCTCATGACCCGTTCCCAGTCGGGCACCAGCTCGCGCACGGTGGCCGGCTCGCTTTCGGCGAGCAGGGCCACGGCGCGCAGATCCTCACGGGCCAGTTCCTCGGCGGCCGCCTGCAGCAACTGGTCAACGCCGGGGTTGAACTCGCGATCCCAGGCCGGCCCCGGGGGCAACAGGGCGCGCAGCTGGGCCAGGTAGTCGTCCACCGTCCTCACGACCACAGCACACCCCCATAGGTCAGCAGCTGATTAGTGGCCGCTGTTACGTCGCCGATCGGAGCCAGCACCTTGTGGTCGCGCTCGCCCACGGCGCCGCTGATGGCCTCGGCGATGTGCGTGGCCAGCAGACCGCCGCCCAGCTCCGATTCGCGGTTGTGCAGGTCGACCAGGGCGGCTTCCACGGCGCGGCGCACCGCGCTGCTGTCCGGGGTGACCGTCAGCTGGTACTGCACCGGCTTTTCCACCGGGGCCAGCACGTACACCTCGGCCGTCACCGGGCGTTCCTGCTCGATATAGGCCGCCACGGTAGCTAGCGCCTCGGCGTTGGGGATGATGTCGATATCGCCATCCCGCACGAAGAACACCGCCACCGTGCCCGGGCCAACCCAGCGACGCACCACCCAGGCCCGGGTCACCCCGGCCACCTCCAGCGCCCAGGTTTCGTAATCGCTCTTGCTGCCGCCGTGGGCAATGACCCGGTAAGAACGGATCACCCGCCCGCGCAGCGTCTCGATGCTCTCCTGCTCGGTGCCACCGGCCAGGCCGGCCGCCCCGACGGTGAACACCTCATTGACGCCCAGCACCGGCGACACCAGGCGCAGCTGGGTGCCGGCCGGGGTGTTGCCCAGCTCGCCGGCGTCCAGCGCCTCGATCTCGGCCACCCCCGAGGTGGCGGTCAGCTTGACCGTGGCGCGCACCCGGAACAGCACCTGATCATCGCGCTGCAGCAGCGTGCCGGCGTCCAGCAGTGCCGACACGGCGCCGGTGAAGGCCGCCGGGCCGGTGGCTGCCACGGCTTCCAGGCGGTCGCGCTTGAGCCGCGCGCGGGCCATGCGCAGCAGGGTTTCTTCGTCTGCTGTATCGGGCAGGATCTGGTCGGCGATGTACTGCTGATGGCCATAGCGCCCGTAACTGGCCGCGCCCAGGACACGGGCCAGCACCTCGGCGTCGGAACGCAGCAGCGCACTACCGCCGGACAGGTCCGACTGCGCCCGGGCGATCAGCGCGGGCAACGTAGGGGTTTCAAACGGCATTGATCACCTGCCAGAGCTTGTCTAGTTGAACATCGATCACCGAGCCGTCACGCATCGACAGCACCACCTGCAGGTTCAGCCGGGTGACCTCCCGCGACGCCGTTACGGTAACGGTCGCCACCCGGTCGTCATCGTCCAGCCAGGCCAGCGACTCGCGGGCGAACGCTTCGGCGTCGCGCACCGTGTCGTCGGTCAGCGTGCGCCGGCGCAGCTGCCAGAGGCGTGAGCCGATGCGGTCGCGCTCGACCGTGGGGAAGGTGTCGCCCCACCAGCCATAGCGCTGGTCGTCGTCCAGCTGGTCGCCATCCTCGGCGCGCCGCCAGGTCAGCAGACTGATCACCACGGCGCGCTGCCAGGCCTGTTCCGAGCCGTCATCGCTGAATAGCTGCATGTCAGGCCCCCTTAACCGGCTTCTTGTCCGAGCCTTCGTGAACGTGCAGCGAGGTACTGACGCCGGCGGCGATCTGGTCACCGTCCGAGACGATGCGGCCGGTGGTGCTGATCAGCGGTGTGTCGAACTCCACCGCCGTTTCAGCCTTGACCCGAAACGTCGCGGTCTGCACCTCGATCACCCGGCCGCGCTTGAAATGCAGCACGTCGCCTTCGTCGGTGTGCAGGGCCACTTCACCGCTCTGCAGGCCCTGCAGGCGAAAGCGGCGGTCTGACACGCAGATCACCACCCCATGCGAGCGGTCGCCATTGATGAAGGCCGACAGCCCCTCGGCGCCGGGGTGCGGGTTGGACGTGAACCCATAGGGTTCGAAGTGCTCCATGCCGTCTTTCACTTCGTCGGCGGTCAGACGCATTTGCAGGCTTTGCAACATGCGGCCGGCATCGACCAGGGCGACGACGCCCCGGGCGAGGAAATTTCTCATGGGTCTCATGGGCCAGGCTTCCAGTCTGCAGGGATCAGGTATTCGAAGTTGTCGGCCTTGCCGCCCTTCTTGAGCTTGCGCGACTTGTGCGGGTCTTTCGGTTCAGGGTCGAAGCCATCCGGCGGGCCTACCACGATGTTGGCCACCGTGCCGGCGTCATCCAGCACGTATTCGATTTCGCTGATCAGCATGTCGCGGTCGATACCCACCAGCGGGTCGACCACCCGCACCACCATATTCGGCAGCCATAGCGCGCCGTTGGATTGCCGCCAGCCCTGCACCTGATAGTTCAGGGTCAGCGCCTTACCCATGCGGCTCCCGCGCTCCCAGTTGGCCCTGGCCTGGGCCAGCTCCGGGGTCATCTGGCCGCTCTCATGAATCAGCAGCACGCGGTGACGGGTACCGCGTGGGTCGGCCAGTTCGGCCTTGACCTCGCTGGCCTGCTCACCGTAGGCGCCGTCTGACCCCGAGCGCTGCCCGGTGACGCGGTATTCTGAGAACACCCCGGAGAAATCCAGCTCGGCGCGACCGGTCAGGATGTTCTGCCCCAGTTCCAGGCGATCGACCGCACGGCCGGCGCTGCCGGGCTTGATGATCACCACCCGGCCCCGGGCGTCGTCGGTCGACAGCAGACGGGAAAGCGTCAGCAGCCGGTCGATCGACTCGAACACCGTTTCGCCCGGCTCGATCTGGTGGTCGGCCAGCTTGGTGGTTTCGGCCACCTCGCTCAGCACCTTGACCCCATAGGGCTCGGCCAGCGCCTGGACGATCTTCTGCACGCTCTGCCCGCGCCACTGCCCGGGCTTGTTGACCGCCGAGCTGTCCACCAGGTCGGCGGTCAGCGAGCGGCCGGACACCGACCGTTCCACGCTGCGGCTGTCGTAGCTGATCGGCGTGGCGAACACCCACCCGGTCAGCACCAGGTCGTCGCCGATGCGTACTTCGCAGTAGTCACCCTGCCGCACCGGGATTTCCACCGCCTGGCCGGGCCAGCGCCACGTCACCCCCAGGCGGAAATCACGGCTCTGCCGCTCGATCCCCGCGCTGATGCTGACTTTCTTCCAGCCGCGATAGTCCAGGCCGTTCACGCTCAGCGTGACAGCATTCATGTCATCCATAGGCTTACTCTTGAGCGACGGACAGCACCCCGGCAGGTAAGAACCCCGGGTGTGCGACCTTGTTACGCGTAACGATTTCAGCGGCGCGGGTCGCGTCGCCGTAGCGCTGATAGGCCAGCACCACCGCCGGCAGGCTCTCCAGCGTGGTGACCTCAGCCAGGCGCACGCCGGCGCGGGCTACCTCGGTCAGGTGGGCGCGCACTTGCTTGCGCACCACCTCCAGCACCTCGAAATGCTCATGCGTGGCGGTCTGCTCGGCCGCCACTAACGCGGCCTCGATCGCGTCGCGCACGGCCACCACGTCAGCGGTGACCGGCACGTCAGGCCGGGCGATCGGCGCAGCCACTTGCTGCTGCAGGGATGGATACCCGGACAGCGGCGCCGGCGCCTGGACCACCGGCATGGCGGCGGCCGTGCGCACGGCCAGGACAATCAGCGCATCGCGCACCAGCTCGCGGGCGGCCTCGATCACTGCCGCCGTGGCAGCGCCGCCGGCGGCACTGCTACCGGCCTCGATCGCGGCAGCCGCGGCTACCACCTGCGCCGCTAGTTCGCGGGACTGCTCGACCTGCGAGGTAATGGCCCGGCTCGATGCGGCGAAACTGGCAAACTCCGGGTCGGCCTCGGGCAGGCCGGCCACAGTGCTGGCAAACTCCGGGTCGGCTTCGATGCTGGAAACGCTGGACGATGCCGACGCGGTACTGCTCGCGCTGCTCGACAGCGTGCTGCTCGACGGCCCCCAGCGGTAACCGGTCGAACGGCTGCCGCCGACGCTGGAAAACTGCCCCCGGATCATCGCCGAAAAGTTGCCCGGGGCATTGATCAGCATGTCGGCCAGCGCTTCCACCGAGCTGACCAAGCCCGTCAACTGGCGCAGCTCCTGGGCAATGGCCATCTGCACCCCGGCGATACCGTTCTGCAGCATCACCACCGCCAGGCGCGCCCGGTTCACCACCGCCATAGCTTCCTTGTAACGCCGGATCGCCGACTGCAGCAGGGTTTCCGACGACTCTTCCAGCTGCCGCGAGGTGTTCGGCACGCCGGCGGGAAAACCCTTCTCGCCGTCTTCCACAAACACCAGGTCGAAGCGCGCCATGCCGCCTTCGCGGCGCTCATGGCCCACCGAACAACCGGTCGCCGTGACCATCAGGCGGCCATACCAGGGGTGAATCAGTTCCCCGGCACCGGGCTTGTCTAGCGCATTCAGCAGGGCATCACGCTTGACCAGGAAGTCTTCGCCGATCACGAAGGCTGCCATCTTGATTTCGCGTGTTACGCGGCCCAGGTCCTCCACCAGCGGCTTGTCCCGCTGGGGGTACTCATGCACCTGGGTGCGCCGACCGACTGGCATGCTGTCGCTGTCGACGTGAAACGGCACCCCTCGAAAGGAGGCCGGGTGTAGCTCATCCCGCCACGTGGTCATCCTGCCCCCCTACCCAATGAGCGATAGCCGACCTGCGGGGTAACCTGCAGGCCGGGCTGGTTGGATTCGCCCTGTTCGACGCGCATGCCCTGCGGGGCATTGTCGAAACGGACCACCATCGACCCTTCCAGCTGGGTCTTGTTGGCCGCCGCCGACTGCTGCACCAGCGAACCCCGCGACGCCGGCAAACCGCCCGGCGTCGGGGCGGCCACGGACGTCAGGCCAGGGCGCTGCACAACGGCCGTTTCAGCCTGTTTCAGCGCCTCGGCCTGGGTCAGCCCCTTGGCATAGCTTTCCTTGGCTTTTTCACCCAGCTGCGAGGCTGTGAGCGCCGGCGCCGACGACACCAGGCGCAGCGGCGGACGCTCCGGCGCTTGCCCAGGCACGCGCAGCAGGCTGGCCGCGCTGGTGGCCTCGGGCATCAGTTGCACCGGCTCAGCCATCGGTCGCACCAGGGCGCCCGGCACCGGCTGGGCCGCTGCGTTGCGGGTCTGCTGCTGCGCCGTCCAGGCGTTGACCTTATTGGTCGCGGCCTCGATCACCCCGCCCTCGGAGCTGAACCCCAGGAACTTCATCATGGGTTCAACGATCGGCCGAAGCTTCTCCCACAGCCCTTTGAAATAGGCCGTGATCGGCTCCCAATGCTTGACCAGCAAGCCCAGCGGCGACCAATCAAACAGGGTTTTGAGGAAGTCGAGGAACGGCACCGACAGCGCCTTGATCGCCTCCCACACGCCTTGGAAAAACCCGCTGATCGGCCCCCAGTGGTTGACGATCAGGCCAAGCGGGGAATAGTCGAACAGGGTCCGCATGAAGCCCATGAACGGCACAGCCAAGGCCTTGACCAGGCCCCACAGGCTGGCAAAGAACCGGCTCAGCGGCTGCCAGTTGGCGACGATCTGGCCGAGCGGCGTCCAGGCAAAGGCGGTTTTCATCCAGCCCCACACGGTCATCGCCGGGTCTTTGATCTCATCCCACAGGGCCACAAAGTAGCGGCTCAGCGGCTGCCAATTGGCCACGATCAAGCCAATCGGCGACCAGGCGAAGGCCGTTTTCATCCAGCCCCACAGGGCCATCGCTGGCCCCTTGATCTTGTCCCACACCGCCTGGAAGTACGGCGCCACGGTCGACCAGTTGGCGATCAGCACGCCGGCGGCGATGGCGATGCCGCGCACGATGATCCCGATCGGGCTCATGCTCGCCACGCCGTTCATCATCGCCAGGGCAGCCGTGGCGCCGGCCGTGGCCAGGCGCAGCACGGTGAAGCCCACCGCCGCCCCCAGCACGCCCTTGATCAACCAGGGGTGCGCTGCAGCCAGGGCGCCGACACTGCTGATAATCGGCCCCACGGTGGCCATGAAGTCGTTCAGCGGCGGCAACAGCATGCTGCCGACCGTGATGCCCAGGCGGGTCACGCGGTTCTGCAGCAGCTGCATGGCGTTCTGTGTGGTGGCTGCCCGGGCGGCATACTCGCTGTTCATCGAACCGGCGTACTGCGTTTCATCGCCGATCGACTTAAAGTTTTTCTGCAGGGTGGCCAGGCTCGTCAGCAGCGGCGCAATGGCCCCCACCGATTCCTTGCCGAACAGGTTGGTCAGCA
>RCUM01000247.1_pt1 | contig 36501 bp, 33 predicted proteins | sample 2166141 | NCBI WGS metagenome assembly RCUM01 (sample SAMN09932756, study PRJNA488358) | compost metagenome | isolation source: compost soil in crotonic acid-enriched | place: Germany: Experimental Botanical Garden
TGGCAGCAAGAGGATAAATGATGCAGGAAACCGTGCTCAACAAGATTGTTCGTGACAAAGCGCAATGGGTCGCAGCACGACAGCAACAACAGCCACTGGCCAGTTTTCAAAATGAAATCGTCCCAAGCGAACGCGGTTTTTACCACGCGTTAGAGGGAGCCAGAACGGCGTTTATTCTTGAATGTAAAAAGGCATCCCCTTCCAAAGGGTTGATCCGCGAAAACTTCGATCCGGTAGAAATAGCTTCGGTCTACAAAGATTTTGCCTCGGCAATTTCGGTGCTGACAGACGAAAAATACTTCCAGGGCAGCTTCGATTTTCTGCCGCTGGTCAGCAAAACGGTGACACAGCCGGTGCTGTGCAAAGATTTCATTATCGACCCGTATCAGATCTATCTGGCGCGTTTCTATCAGGCCGATGCCATCCTGCTGATGCTGTCGGTGGTTGACGACGAGCAATACCGCAAGTTAGCCGCAGTGGCCCATAGCCTGAACATGGGTGTACTGACCGAAGTGATCAGCGAAGAAGAGCTGCAACGGGCCATTGCTCTGGAAGCGCGCGTGGTGGGCATCAATAACCGTGACCTGCGCGACCTGAGTATCGATCTGGATCGCACCCGTCAGTTGGCACCACGCGTGCCACACGGCGTGACGGTGATCAGCGAGTCCGGCATCAACAATTACGGTCAGATCCGCGAATTGAGCCACTTTGCCAACGGTTTCCTGATTGGCAGCGCATTAATGTCGGAAACTGACCTGCGCGCAGCCGTTCGCCGGGTGATACTGGGCGACAATAAAGTCTGCGGGCTGACCCGTCCACAGGATGCTGCCGCGGCTTATCAGGCCGGTGCCGTCTACGGGGGTTTGATTTTTGTCGGGCGCTCGCCGCGCTATGTTGATATCAATCGTGCCCGCGAAGTGATTGCCGGTGCACCGCTAAAATACGTCGGCGTGTTCTGTGACGCGCAGGTAGAGACGGTAGTACAGACCGTCGAGCGCCTGGGCCTGAAAGCGGTGCAACTGCACGGCGCTGAAGATCAAGCCTATATCACCGCCTTGCGTGCCAAACTGCCGGCCGACTGCCAAATTTGGAAAGCGCTGAGCGTAAAAGACCATTTGCCAAAGCGCGATTTGCTGCACGTTGACCGTTATCTACTGGATAACGGCGCGGGTGGTACCGGGCAGCGTTTCGACTGGTCGGTACTGCACGGCGAAAACCTGGAGAACGTGATGCTGGCCGGTGGCCTGGGCGCGGATAACTGTGTTGACGCGGCCAAACTTGGCTGTGCCGGTCTGGACTTTAACTCCGGCGTTGAGAGCCAGCCCGGCATTAAGGATCCTGCCCGCCTCGCGGCGGTGTTCCAGACCCTGCGCGCTTACTGAAGATCATTAACGGATAATAACGGGAACTATAATGACGCTGCTTAACCCCTACTTCGGCGAATTTGGTGGCCAATATGTGCCGCAGATTCTGATGCCGGCATTAAAACAACTGGAAGAGGCCTTCGTCAGCGCACAGCGCGACCCTGAATTCCAGGCTGAGTTTATCGATCTGCTGAAAAACTACGCCGGCCGCCCGACGGCGCTGACGCTGTGCAAAAACCTCACCGCCGGCACCAAAACCAAGCTGTACCTGAAGCGTGAAGATTTGCTGCACGGCGGCGCGCACAAAACCAACCAGGTGTTGGGGCAAGCATTGTTGGCCAAACGCATGGGCAAAACCGAAATCATCGCCGAAACCGGTGCCGGTCAGCATGGCGTGGCCTCTGCTCTGGCCTGTGCGCTGCTCGGTCTGAAATGTCGTATCTACATGGGCGCCAAAGATATTGAACGCCAGTCGCCGAACGTGTTCCGCATGCGCCTGATGGGTGCGGAAGTCATCCCGGTGCACAGCGGTTCCTCCACGCTGAAAGATGCCTGTAACGAAGCGCTGCGCGACTGGTCCGGCAGCTATGAAACTGCCCACTATATGCTGGGTACCGCAGCCGGCCCGCATCCTTATCCGACCATCGTGCGTGAATTCCAGCGCATGATCGGCGAAGAAACCAAAGCGCAGATGCTGGAGCGCGAAGGTCGCCTGCCGGACGCAGTCCTGGCCTGCGTCGGTGGCGGTTCCAATGCTATCGGCATGTTTGCCGACTTTATCGATGACGTCAGCGTTGGCCTGATCGGCGTGGAACCCGCCGGTCTCGGTATCGAAACCGGCCAACACGGTGCACCGCTGAAGCACGGCCACGTCGGTATCTATTTCGGTATGAAAGCGCCGATGATGCAGACCTCCGAAGGCCAGATCGAGGAATCCTATTCCATTTCCGCCGGGCTGGACTTCCCGTCCGTCGGGCCGCAGCACGCCTATCTGAACAGCATTGGCCGTGCCGAATACGTGTCGATTACCGACGATGAAGCGCTGGATGCCTTCAAGGCACTGTCGCGCAGCGAAGGTATTATCCCGGCGTTGGAATCCTCCCACGCCCTGGCGCATGCGCTGAAAATGATCCGTGAAACGCCGCAGAAAGAACAGATCCTGGTGGTTAACCTGTCCGGCCGCGGCGACAAAGACATATTTACCGTTCACGACATTCTGAAAGCTCGGGGAGAAATCTGATGGAACGTTACCAGCAACTGTTCGACCGCCTGGCAAGCAACAAGGAAGGCGCCTTCGTCCCGTTCGTGACCCTCGGCGATCCTAACCCGGCATTGTCATTGCAAATCATCGATACCCTGGTTGAAGCCGGCGCCGACGCGCTGGAGTTGGGTATCCCGTTCTCCGATCCGCTGGCTGACGGTCCAACCATTCAAAGTGCGGCGCTGCGCGCTTTCGCCTCTGGCGTCACGCCGACTCAGTGCTTCGAAATGCTGGCCGCTATCCGCCAGAAACACCCCAGCATGCCGATCGGCCTGCTGATGTACGCCAATCTGGTGTTCCATAAAGGCATCGATGCGTTTTACCAACGCTGTGCCGAAGTGGGCGTAGACTCGGTGCTGATCGCCGACGTGCCGTATGAAGAGTCTGCGCCTTTCCGTGCTGCCGCTATCCGTCATGGTATCGCGCCGATCTTTATCTGCCCGCCCAATGCAGACGACGATTTGCTGCGTGAAATCTCCTCACATGGCCGGGGCTACACCTACCTGCTGTCACGTGCAGGTGTAACCGGAACCGAAAGCCGCGCCCAGTTGCCGCTGCATCATCTGGTGAACAAACTGCGTGAATACCATGCGGCGCCACCGCTGCAAGGCTTTGGTATCTCTGAGCCGGCCCAGGTGCGTGATGCGCTGCAGGCCGGGGCTGCCGGGGCGATATCCGGTTCGGCGATCGTCAAGATTATCGAGCAAAACCATACGCAACCGGCCGAAATGCTGGCGCGACTGGCGACCTTCGTTAGTGAAATGAAAGCCGCAACCCGGGCATAATTGGCCAGTAACGGGCGCAGAGGATCTGTGCCCGTTGTTAACATATTGTTTCTCTTCAAAGTTGTGCTATTTTTTACAGCCTGGATTTGAACAAACCCAATTCTTGTCTCACAATTAACCTTGCGCGTTGGGCATTTCTTTATTTGGGGGAATGCGCTATGTTTTCAGGTGAATACCCAAATGTAGTTTCAACAATAACATTGCATGGAGAGTAATTTATGAAGCTATTTAAAACCCTTTCGGTCTTATGCATGGCAGCCGTTGTGGCATTCGCAGTGAGTGCCTGCGCGCCAACAGCGAAATCTGAAGGGACTGGCGGTTATATTGACGATACGGTAGTGACGACCAAGGTGAAGTCAGCGCTGTTGGCGGATAAAACCATCAAATCTACCGAAATCAGCGTCGAGACCTTTAAAGGTCGTGTGCAACTGAGCGGCTTTGTCAGCTCAAGCGCCGATGCCAACCGTGCGGTACAGGTAACTCGTGGCGTAGCGGGTGTGAAATCCGTTGAGAACGTCATGAACATCAAGTAGTAAAAGTAAAACGGAGGCGCTGCATGCGCCTCCCTGTTTCACCCCTGTCAGAAGCGATACCCTGCCCCGAACATAAACACCCACGGATCCAAACGCGTATCAATGCTGTGATGGTTACCGTCCGCATCGTCAAAGCGAGCTTTTGTTTCGATGTTCATCCACCACACTGACATGTTCAGCATCCAGTGTTCATCCAGGTTGTAATCCAGACCCGCCTGCGCGGCTACGCCCCAGGAGTCTTTTAAACTCAGGTTGCTCAGCCCGGCACTTTTCCCGTTATCGTTGAATTTTTCATCGAAGAAGGTGGTGTAGTTAACGCCCAGCCCCAGGTACGGACGCAGTTTGTCCTGTTTGTCGCCAAAATAGTATTGCGCCATCAGGGTCGGGGGCAAATCGTGTACCGTCGCGATGTTGCCGTTCACTGCGCCACCATTCAGCCCTACCTTGTGGCGAAATGGCGTTGCGGCCAGCAGTTCGACACCAATATTGTCCGTTACCATATAGCCGAAGGTCAGACCAAGCTGGGTATTATTGTCGGCACTGAATGAGCCTTGCCCCAGCACGTCGTCCGATCCGGCATTTGGCCGCACAGTAGCAGCGCCTGCGCGGAACAGAAAATCGCCTGCCTGATGCGCACTTGCCAACATAGGGGCCATCATTGCCGCCAATACCACCAGAGTTGTCTTTTTCATTATCCATTCCATTTGTGTGGTTATCATCCAGGGGGAATATACCTACTTACGGGTATTTATGATCCCATCGAGATCACATCTTATGTGTAAAAGTTTTAATTCCTACTAAAAACAAGGTTACCTAAGAGGCTAATAAATCAAGGATTGATCTGAATCAAAAAACGCCTTTTGTTGCAAATTATCTACATGTTCAGTTGCCAGGGCGCGGCTTGAAAGACGACGGGGAATGTCGATGAGGCTGATTGCAGAAGAAATCGTCACAGTGCACTTCGCGGGGTGCCACAGCGGCCTGGAACAGGGTACAATCGCCCACTGATTTTGATTTATCTCTGTTTCTCGATGCCAAGGAGTCTGCATGCCTATCACGGCCAACACGTTGTACCGTGACAGTTTTAATTTTTTCCGTAACCAACTGACCAGTATTCTGATGCTGGCGCTGTTGACCGCGTTCATTTCTGTGCTGCTCAATCAGGCTTTCAGCCCTGACGTCGAGCAGTTGAAGATCCTGAGCGCAACGGAAGGTGACTTTGCTGCATCCGCCGGTATGGGGATCCAGGAAATCATTCAACAAATGACGCCTGAGCAACAGATGGTGTTATTGAAGGTTTCAGCCGCCGCCACTTTTTCCGCATTAGTGGGCAACGTGTTGCTGGTTGGCGGGATGCTGACATTGATTCGTCTGGTTTCTCAGGGGCAGCGTATCAGCGCACTGCGCGCTATCGGTGCTTCCGCGCCGGAACTGCCGCGTTTGCTGCTGCTGCTGTTTATCTGCACGCTGTTGATCCAGCTGGGTCTGACGCTGTTTGTGGTGCCGGGCGTGATCATGGCGATCGCCTTCTCGCTGGCGCCGGTGATTACGGCTACCGACAAGAAAGGCGTTTTCGCCTCGATTAAGCTGAGCTGCAAGTTGGCGTTCGCCAATGCGCGGGTGATTGTTCCGGCGATGATGTTGTGGCTGGCAGCCAAGCTGCTGGTGCTGTTTATGGTGAGCCACCTTTCGGTGCTGACCCCGAACGTCGCCAGCGTGGTGCTGACCGCCCTGAGCAACCTGGTTTCGGCCCTGTTGCTGATTTACCTGTTCCGTCTGTATATGCTGCTGCGCAGCTAATCTTGCGGTAGAAATCCAAAAGGCACGCTTCGGCGTGCCTTTTTGTTTATTGAGCCACGGTCGGTTCCGCCTGTTCCTTACTTTGGATCAACTTTAGCGCCAGGTACAAATCCGGTACCAGGATCAATTCCCGGTCGCGCCCCATCCGATTAATACGGAACCAGCGCGTCAGCTCGGTTCGGCGCCCTGCCAGCACCAGCTTCACGTTACGCTGTAACAAATCACGTTTCAATTCGTCGATGGCCGCCAGTACGCTGATATCGGCATGGGTAAAGCTGGCAACGGCGTCCACCACCACCCAACGCGGCTGGAACGGTGTGCTGTCCACCAGGTTCAGGATCCGCCGTTTGAAATACGCCACGTTGAAATAGGTCAGCGGCGAGTTGAAGCGATACATCATCACACCGGGTACCGCTTTAATGCCGTTATTGTTGCCCATCGAGTGGATCATCCCTTCTTCGTTGACGCCCAACAGCTGCTCAGTCGGGCGGAACACCGTGCGCAGAAACTGCATCAGGCCCAGTAAAACCGCCAGGCCAATGCCGCTGATCACCCCCACCAGCAATACGCTAAGGAAGGTAAACATCGCCAGCCGGAAGGCCTGAGCATTGCGTCGCCGCATGATCCAGATGCCACGAATATCCAGCAGCGACCAGGCGGCATACATCAGCACCACGCCCAACCCCGCGACCGGAATAAACTGTAGCGGCGCCATCAGGAACAACAGCACGAAGGCAATCACCGCCGCCGCAATGATCGACACCAGTTGGCTCTTGCCACCGTTGGCATCATTGACCGCGGTGCGTGAATCCGCCCCGCTGATGGCGAACCCCTGCGACAGCGCCGAGACGATATTCACCAGCCCGAGCGCACGAAACTCGGCATCCGCATTCACCTCGTAACCGTTTTTCGCCGCGAAGCTTCGGGCGGTCAGCATCATGCTGACAAAGCTCACGACGGCCAGGTTGAGCGCCGGGATCACCATGTCACGTAGCAAACCCGGTTGAAAATCCGGCCACTGCACTATCGGCAAGACATCACTAAAGCCGCCGACCGTTACCACGCCATGCTGCTGCAGCTTGCATGCCCAGGTAATAAACGTGACCAGAACAATGGCAAATAACGGTGCCGGCCAGTTGGGACGCCATTTTTTAAACCCGATCAGCGTAACCAAAGCCAGTAACGAGACCGCCATGGTCAGCCAATCACTGTGCATCAGGTTGCCTGGCAACGCGTAAATACGTTCGATCAGCTGCGCCGGGTGCACACCAAATCCGAACACTTTGCCAATTTGATCGACCATGATGGTAATCGCCACGCCGTTCAGCAAACCGCTGAGTATCGGCCGTGAGAGTAAATCGGCCAGGGCGCCCAGTTTGAAGCGGCTGGCCAACAGACACCAGGCGCCCATCATCGCCGTCATCATAATGGTCAATTGCCAGTGGCGTTCCATATTACCCGCCGCCAACGGGGTCACAACGGCGGCAATCACTGCACAGGTCGCCGCATCCGGCCCCACAATCAGTTGGCGTGAGGAGCCGAAAAACGCATAGGCCACCATGGGTAAAATACAGGAATATAACCCCACTATCGGGCTGACTCCGGCCAGTTCGGCGTAGGCAATCGCTACCGGCAAGGCCACGGCGGCGACGGAAAGCCCGGCGCGGATGTCCGGTTTGAGCCAACTGCGTTGATACCCTAATAAATGCGTCAAACCGGGCGTAAGCGCCTGGAGAGATTTCCACTGCATAAACTGTTTTCCGTTATAAATTATCCGGCTATTATTGCGCGTATCATGCGATACCTATGCCGTGCTGGCAATCTGCCCGCCGCGAACTCGCGACCTCAATCGTAAGTTTATGCAAATTCCTGCTTTCATGGCGGAAATCCGGCGGCCAAACGCCGATAATCAGCAGTTGCCAGCGGTACACAGAGCCCGCCAAATCCGGTATAGTCGGCCGATAAACAGATGATGGATTGATTTATGAAGCAGTTTCTTGATTTCCTCCCGTTAATTGTCTTTTTTGCTTTTTATAAGCTCTACGATATCTACGTCGCCTCCGGCGCGTTGATTGTCGCTACCGCACTGGCGCTGGTGTTCACCTGGATCAAATACCGCAAGGTCGAGAAGATGACGCTGATCACCTTCCTGATGGTGCTGGTGTTCGGCACCCTGACGCTGGTATTCCATAACGATTTGTTTATCAAATGGAAAGTCACGGTCATCTATACCCTGTTTGCGTTGGCGTTGCTGATCAGCCAACTGGTGCTCAAGAAGCCTCTGGTTCAGCGCATGCTGGGTAAAGAGCTGACGCTGCCGGACAAAGTGTGGAGCAACCTCAACCTGGCCTGGGCGGTATTCTTCCTGGTCTGTGGCCTGGCGAATATCTACGTCGCCTTCTGGCTGCCGCAAAGCGTTTGGGTTAACTTTAAAGTGTTCGGCCTGACTGCGCTGACGTTGGTGTTTACCCTGCTCAGCGGTATTTATATTTATCGGCACATGCCGGAAGAACAGAAAAAATAGTTACAAAATTGTTAATGCCCGTAGCCTTTGCTACGGGCAGTATAGTGAAATCCCTTCTTTGATAAGCAGACAGCTATGACTCAACAACGACCTTTACCCAGTGGCGAAATGGTGCTGCGAACGCTGGCGATGCCGGCAGATACCAATGCCAACGGCGATATTTTTGGCGGCTGGCTGATGTCGCAGATGGATATCGGCGGCGCTATTCAGGCCAAAGAAATTGCCGAAGGCCGCGTAGTCACCGTGCGTGTGGATGGCATGACCTTCCTGAAGCCGGTCGCGGTAGGTGACGTGGTATGTTGCTACGCGCACTGTATCCGTACCGGACGCAGCTCGATCACCATCAATATCGAAGTGTGGGTCAAGAAAGTGTCTTCCGCCCCTATCGGCCAGCGCTATCGCGCCACCGAAGCGGTGTTTACCTATGTTGCCGTAGACGATGAAGGCAATTCACGCGCCCTGCCCGATGGCAAGATGAACTTCCGCGTCGGATTCGAAGAATAAGCCTTAGCGCCAGGATTCTTTTTCAAAAAGCCCGATGTGACCCATCGGGTTTTTTTATTGATGCTGATTACACGGTGTCGCAATACCCAGTTTCGATAACGCCTTTTGAACGTTAAAGGCCTGAATCTTGATTTTGCTTGTGTATAATCAACCGGGTACCCTCACGACCTGGGGCGCCTGTGGGTATTCTGTTAAGGGATGTTCACTATCAATCCATCTTGTGACATAAAACTGAGGTTATAAGTAGAGAATGGCTACCCTTAAAGACGTTGCACTTCATGCCGGTGTCTCTGTAACGACAGTATCGAATTTTATTAATAATAAAAAAAAGCTCAAAGATGATACCCGGCATAACATTCTGGAGGCTATTCAAGCTACCGGCTACCGACACAATGCCCTGGCCGCCTCACTGAAGAAAAGCTCTGCGAGCCTGAGAAGCATTGGCATCATTTCCATCGTTGACCAAAATCCCTTTTTCTCCGAGTTATTCTTCAAGCTGGAAAATGAGTGCTTCAAGCAAGACTTTACCGTTATCTCCTGCTTCCGCCATAAAGATAAAGAGGATTTACACACCTACATTAATCTGATGTCGGGTCGTGTTGACGGAATCATCCTCATATCGTTAAAACGCGATAAAATCGATAACGTAATCAAACATATCCATGCGGTTCCCGTCGTTGCCATCGCTTTCGATATCGGTGATGTAATGAGCCTGTGCGGCGGTACAGAATTCAATTTACACAATGAGACCGGCGGCTACATAGCCGGCAGGTTTTTGCTGTCCAAAGGGCACAAAAAAATTGCCTGCGTTACCGGCCCAAAAGCGTTAAAAACCACGGTGAATCGCATAGCGGGTTTGAAAAAGGCACTTGCAGATTTTAACCTGCCGGAAGACTCAGTCGATTTTATCGAAGGGGATTACACCTATCAGAGTGGCGTTGATGCCATGTATCAACTATTTTCCTCCGTGGCGTTGCCAACGGCCATTATCTGTCATAACGATTTAATGGCCATTGGCGTACAAAATGCAGCGAATGAGTTAGGTTTGAAAATACCCAGAGAACTCTCGGTCATTGGCTATGATGATATAGAAATGTCCAAATTGTCTTTCCCGTCACTCACCACGGTCAGAATTCCTTTGGACGACATTGCTTACCAGGCGCTGGAAGGGTTGAGCATGAAAATGTCCACCCCAGGCAGTAAAGCAATAATATCCGCCACGCCCAGCCTGGTTGTCAGGGGCTCAGTCAGTGAACCCACCGATTTTGGCAAATGACCGTCAAAAACGCGTAGTCTAAGCGGTAACCCTCTCCGCCATGGTTGCCATATAGAGATCGAGCACGCCCCGATGGTCAACCTGAACACAGACCCGTTGCTGAGGTTTGCCACTCCACTCATCGATAGGGTAAGGTTTCGCCCCTTCCTTAAGCAGGGTATGCCCGATGGCCGGCCCCTCGGTAATCACCCGTACAGCACCGACTTTTACGTCAAACAACTCGGGCGCAATGGCATAGGCAATGGCCGAGGAGTCATGTACATAGAATCCATCCATGCCGATCTCCCTCTTATGAAAATCAGCGTAAAAACGCGTGATCTGGTAAATGAACTCACCGTAGCGGGCTGAATTGATGCGCAACCGCTCAATATATTCGCTGCTCATCACCGTTTGCTGAGTGACATCCAGTCCGACGACGGTAACCGGCCAGTCGGTGGTCATCACCCTATCGGCAGCATGCGGATCACCGATAATATTGGCCTCGGCAAAAGGGGTAACATTGCCCGTATGACCGTTATGGCCAAATGCCCCGCCCATAATAATCACCTCTTTAACCAGGCTGGCGATGCCGGGATCCTTTTCAACCGCCAGGGCAAGATTGGTCAACCTGCCGACGGCAATCAGCGTGATTTCACCGGGATGCGCTTTTACGCTATCGATGATGTAGTCATGTGCCGCTCGCTTATCAATACCCTGGTAATCCCCCGCGGGGATATCTATATCCCCCAAACCATTTTCGCCGTGAACGAAAGTGGTCGCCTCACCCGCCGCTACCACCAAAGGCGTATCCGCGCCCACGGCGACATCAGCAGTCAGGCCAAACCGCTGCTTTATATACAGGGCGTTTCTTGTGGCATTCTCAATGGTCGCATTGCCAAAAACCGTGGTAATGCCCACCAGCTCAATCTGGTCACTGGCATGCGCCAATAGCATCGCCATAGTGTCATCAATACCGGGATCCGTATCAAAAATGACTTTTCTCTTCATAAGTATATTTCCTTTGTGGATTTGGAATTTTCAACCTTCTCAAGGATCAGGCAGGCGACAACGCAAACGCATACGGCAGTAAAACCCAGGGCGGTCATGACCATCGCACTGGCAACCCCGAACCGCGCAACCATGGCGGCAGACAAGGCCGGTGAAATGGTGCTGCCAAGGGTTCCGCACGTCAGCAAGAAGGTGACGAGCACCGCGGGTGAGTTTTTAACCTGCTGAGAGCCAACAGAAATCCCTAATTTATAGACACACGAGGTCAGGAAACCGAACCCCAGGGTGGCGGTCAAAAAGACTTTCGGGCTATGGGTAATGCTTAAGTAGAAGGTTACGACAATGGCGATGACAGAGACCGTCACCAACATGACCCTCGCGGGGATCTTATTCACTAATATGGCGGCGGCGATTAAGCCAAACACGGATGGCCCCCAATAATTTCGCACTGCCGCACCGGAATCCGTCGAAGATAAACCAAACGCCTGCTGCAGGTAGCTGGGCGACCAGGTCAGGAAAGTGCTTTGGGCGAACAGATAGATACCCAGCGCTAGCCCCATCAGAATCACTCTGGGGGTCATAATCTGTTTGAAGTTAAATCCGGAAGCGCTGGCGTTGGCTTCACCTCTCGTGTTTTCCGCCAAATCCCCTTTCGGGTATTGCAAAACAAAGGTGCTGATAAACACCAGTGCGGCAATAATGCCGACCAATCCGTAAGCATTGGTCCATTGCATGTTTGCAGCGATGATCATTGTCGCTACCGATGGAAAAATAAAACCTGAGGCGCTAAATGCACAGTCGGTGGCGATAAAGGCGGAAGCGCGTTTGTTTTCATCAAAAACTTTGGAGATCAGTACGGCACCACCTGACAAACCGGTACCGCAGCAGGTTCCCAAAACAAACAGATAAAACGAGACGACGAACGGATTTTTGACCTCAAGAAAGACCAATGCGGCCATAACAATCAGAAAAATTGCATAGGTGGCTCGCAAAATGTGGCGGATCTCAAATCGGGAATACACCACCATCGAGATAAATGTCCCCAGGAGAGTACCGCCGGTCAGGTACGAGAACATGGCCGCGGCGTCCGTAATACTGATATCCAGATATTGAGACATCGGACTAATGACAATGCCTATTTGAGTGAGGAGTCCGGCCATCACCATGTAGGTCATAAATGAGACTGACAGTAAACTTGCTTTGTAAGAACTCATAGCTTTCCCCGAGAAGGTTTAACGTTACACCAATTTATTTTGTTTTATGCACCTTTTTATTGAAGTGATCGGGTTCACAATTCGTTCAGAAGGCTGTTATTAATACAACAAGTGGGATGGGGATCGTGTTTTTTTGAGGTAAATCCAGAGAATTAACCCCGGAATAGGGTTTTTATTCATTAGGCCAGGGGCGAATCAACTAAAGGTTTATCGTTACACTCTTTTATTTCCAACAAAATTTCAAAGCGAAGACGATGTTTTACCGGGTCGCAGACAGCAAAAAGGGTCGCATGGCGACCCTCTTCGTTATAAAAAAACCATCTCAGTGTCAGTTCATTTCCGTGGTGCCATTAATTTTAAAGCGAATGTTTACGGTACGATCTTTCGCTTCTTTGGCTTCATAACGCCACTTGCGTAATGCCTGTTTCACTTCACGCTCAAACATATTGCGCGGCTCCGCAGACAGGATACGCACGTTACTCACACGACCATCACTGTCGATATCAAACTGCACCCGCACATTGCCTTCAATCTGCAACGCTCTGGCACGCGGCGGATAAATCGGATCGGCACGGCTGATCGGTTTCGGCCCCACATCTCGTGAATTACCCTGAATCGGTGCTGCCGGCCCCTGCTTCACCGGGGCCTTATCGATAGGCTTGGCCGGTTGGTTATTTTCAAACGGTGACGGCTCACGCGGTTCGGTTTTCTGTGGTTCACGCTTAACCGTTTTTTCGACCTTCGGCTTCGGTTTTGGCTTCGGCTTGGGTTTTACCGGCTCCGGCTTCAGTATCGCCTTCGGCGGCGGCTCTGGGAGCGGTTCCGGTTCCGGCTCAGGTTCCGGCTCTACCTGCGGCTCTGGCTCAGGTTCGGCCGGTGCAGGCGGAGGCGGCTCTGCCATCGCGGCGGTATTGATCATCATGACGCTGATCGGCGCATCTTCAGGTTTAGGCAACTCCATCACTTCCTTGACAGAAGCATAGAGCAGACCCGCCACCAGGGCGCTATGTAAGCCAACAGACAGGATAATTGGCACGGACAAACGACGATTAAGGAACATCTTTTTTAGCGGCATAATGATTCTGTTTCCTCTGGTTCGCCAAGTTTAAATGCAAATAGCAATCATATTCAATAACGAATGGCAAACTATCGCTCTAATCGTCATTATTCATCGCTAAAACCTGCAAACTCATGGGGATATTAACCTTTCATTTGCCTTTTAACTTAGGCTTTTACACGCTTCATTAACCTGATTTACCGCCGCCGAAAATAAAAAACCCGCCGTAGCGGGTCATTCGTCACCAATGCAGCGTTACTCTTCATCGCCGTAATACAGCACGCCCAGTTTGATCAGCGGCCGGCCCTGCGCCTTGCGATGCAGGTTGCTGTCACGCAGCGAATAGACGCAGCCACAGTACTCCTGCTGGTAAAAGCGTTCGCGCTTGCTGATCTCAATCATCCGCGACGCACCGCCCTTTTTACGCCAGTTGTAATCCCAATACTCCAGGTCCGGGTATTTTTCCGCTGCGCGCACGCCGCAGTCGGTGATTTGCTGCATATTCTTCCAGCGTGAAATTCCCAGCGAACTGGATATGGTGTCGTAGCCATGCTCATGCGCGTACAGCGCAGTGCGTTCAAAACGCATGTCGAAACACATGGTGCAACGGATCCCGCGCTCAGGTTCATGTTCCATGCCTTTGGCGCGAGCAAACCAGTTATCGGTATCGTAATCGGCGTCGATGATCGGCACGCCGTGCTGCTCGGCAAAACGGATGTTCTCATCCTTGCGCAGCAGATATTCTTTTTGCGGATGAATGTTCGGGTTATAGAAGAAAATGGCGTATTCGATGCCAGAAGCCTGAATAGCTTCCATCACCTCACCGGAACAGGGCGCACAGCAAGAGTGCAGCAGCAGTTTGCTTTTGCCTTCAGGCAAGTCGAGTTTATCTCTAACCAGTTCCGTCATTTCCTCACCTCTGGATCCTTGTCTCATTAAATCGCGCGGCCGCACTATACGAATAAAAGCTAGTCGCTTCAAGGCATAAGCGCCAGCCGCAGGCAAATTCCAACGGTCAGGCATTCCCATGTATCCCCTTTTGCGCTACTTTACATTTACCGTTCTATAGCAATGATTTTAAAGGTGAAACATGCTTTATCTGATCTACGCACAAGACGTACCCAATTCATTGGAAAACCGCCTGTCGGTACGCCCGGCCCACCTGGCACGCCTGCAGGCACTGCGTGATGAAGGCCGTCTGGTGGTGGCCGGTCCCAATCCTGCCATCGACAGCAACGACCCAGGCAGTGCCGGTTTTAGCGGTTCTACGGTGATTGCAGAATTCGCCTCACTGGCGGACGCCCAAGCCTGGGCCGAGCAGGATCCCTACGTTGCCGCCGGCGTTTATGCTGACGTGACGGTTAAACCCTTTAAGCAGGTGTTCTAGTTTTAATCACGACCCGCTGGATTCTGCTGCCGCGGGTTAGGCATTATCACCTTTCCCGCTAAATTACAGACAAAAAAAAGCCAGCACGGAGTGGCTGGCTAAAGGGTTCTTCGAGGGAATATCTTGTCCGTTAAACTTACTCTCTTCACCTGCCGGCCCGCCAGCTATCGCTGTGATAGGTGAACTATTTTTTCGCCAGAATCAGCGTCTGCATATCCGCGAACATGGCATCCCATTCCGGCTGGTTAATCTCCATCAGGCCAAAGAAACGCAACATAAATGCCCCTTCGGTAGCCAGAAAGGCCAACCGCGCCCGCTTGCCTTCCTCGGTGGTTAAATCCAGACCGGCGATCCGGCTGCGGTACCACTCGCGCGTGCTTTCCAAGTGCTCTGGCGTTTGGATCAGGGTCGCCATCAGCCCTGCGGCCTTGGCGCTGGATGCCTGATCGGAACTTTGGGTGGCCTGCATATGCGCCCGCACTGTCGTTGTGGCCGAGGGACTTTCCCCGGCAATGGCATCGAAAACCTGGTCATAGGCTTTCCCCCAACGTTCGAACATCGCATCAATTAACGCGTCTTTAGTACCAAAGCAGTACTGCACCCCGCCCTTGGAAATCCCCATCGCCTTGGCAACAGAATCAATGGTCAACCCGGCGGCACCCTGCCTGGCGACAATCTCCTCCGCCATATCCAGAACCTTGTCGCGATCGATGCTCCGTTGACGTCCCATTGAGAAACCCTCTTTTCAATACATACGTATGGATATATATTACGCCAGTATACCACCCGGCGCGTTCGGGTGGTGACCTTATGGCAACGCATCCGCGTCGCCTGCTTTTTTGGAATAATATTATGCACGCAAACAACCGCTGGTTGATCCTGGCAATGATCTCCAGCGCGCTATTTTTGATCATTATCGATATGACGGTGCTATACACCGCATTGCCACGGCTGACCCAGGCGCTGGACGCCAGCGCCTCGCAAAAATTATGGATTGTGAATGCCTACCCGCTAGTGGTCGCCGGTTTACTGCCCGGTGCGGGCATGCTGAGCGATCGCATTGGTCATAAACGGCTGTTTATGGCCGGATTGCCGGTGTTTGCCGTCGCCTCCCTTTGCGCCGCCTTTTCTCCTTCAGCCCAATGGCTGATCGCCGCCCGCGTATTTCTTGCGGTAGGTGCGGCGATGATGATGCCGGCAACCCTGTCCATTGTCCGCCATGTGTTTACCGACGAACGTGAACGCGCCCTGGCGATTGGCATTTGGGCCGCAGTCGCGTCCGGTGGTGCCGCTATCGGCCCGGTGGTCGGTGGAGTCTTGCTGGAGTATTTCTGGTGGGGATCGGTATTTTTGATCAACGTCCCTGTCGTCATGGTGGTGCTGCCGCTGGCCTGGCGATTGATACCGCACTGCGGTGGGGAAAATAAGCGCCCTTACGATATCATCGGGTCAGTGCAGATCATGGCCGGTCTGGTGGGTAGCATCTATGCCCTGAAGGAGCTGAGCAAAACAACGCCCTCCATTTCTGCGCTGGCAATCGCCGCCGCCATTGGCATTTTGTCGCTCTGGCTGTTTGTTCGTCGACAGCGTCGGGCCCGTTACCCGATGATCGACTTCTCACTATTTCAGAATCGGCTGTTTGCCGGCGGCGTCGGCGTGGCTCTGGTGTCGATGGTTGCGTTAGTCGGTGTTGAACTGGTACTGACTCAACGCCTGCAACTGGTGCTTGAGCTGAGTCCATTACAGGCCGCGCTGTTTATTCTGCCGATTCCGGTGGCCTCCGCACTGGCCGGTCCGCTGGCCGGTTTACTGCTGCCGCGTTACGGCGAGCGCAACATGATATTCGGTGGATTGTTCCTGACCGGCCTTGGCATCGCCGGGCTGGCCCTGCTTTACCAGAACAGCCTGATGTCGCAGTTGGTTTGTCTGTTTATCGCCGGTTTTGGCATCGGTGGTGCCATTACCGCCGCGTCAACCGCCATCATGCTCAACGCTCCGGAAGAAAAATCCGGTATGGCTGCCTCGATCGAGGACGTGTCCTATGAGCTGGGTGGCGTGCTCGGTATTACCTTGCTGGGTGGATTGATGACCGCCATCTATAGCCACAGCCTGGTGTTACCCGACAATCTGCCGGTGGGCGATGTCGCTTACGACAGCATTGATGAAGCCCTGCGGCTGGCTGCCAATCTGGCTGTCGAACAGGCTGAACAACTGAGACAACTGGCTCGGCTGGCTTTCGACCGAGCATTTATCGCGGTGTTGATTGCAGCAGCATTACTGATGGCGCTAAGTGCCGGCGTGGCAAAATTGGTCTTACGCAAGTAATGATACCAAGCCGCTGTTGTTGTTAACGCATTCTGCTTACACTGAATGGGCAATTTGCTTGTCGGATTTATCGTTATCGGTTTCAGCAATTGCATTGATGCTTTTGATCGTCTTTAACCCTGCGATAAATCCGGTTACTGTGTTTGTTATGGATATTGTGTAAATCATCGAATCAAATAATCAGGAGAAGATTATTATGGCAACGACGAAGAAAGCAGCGAAAAACCATATCGGCCTGGACAGCAAACAATCGGCAAAACTCTCGGAAGCGTTGAATGCGCTGCTGGCAAATTATCAGGTGCTGTATATGAACGTGCGCGGCTACCACTGGAATATTTCCGGCCCGCACTTCTTTGAACTGCACGTCAAATTTGAAGAAACCTATAACGATCTGCTGACCAAGGTTGATGAGCTGGCAGAGCGTATTCTGACTCTGGGCTCGCAGCCGCGCCATGCGTTCAGCGATTATCTGAAAACGTCTGATATCAAGGAAGACACTAATGTCACCGACGATAAAGGCACGTTGGGTGGTTTGCTGCACGGCTATTCGGTGCTGCTGCAACAGCAGCGCGAGTTGTTGACGCTGGCCGCCGATGCGGGGGATGAAGGTACGGCTTCACTGATGAGCGACTACATCAAAGAGCAGGAAAAACAGGTTTGGATGCTTAACGCCTATCTGGGGAAATAATCACAACCCAGCTAACAAAACAGTCCCCTTGGGGACTGTTTTTGTTTTACCACTCGTAGGCCACCACAAACAGCAATGAACGCCGGTGCTGGTCATCCAGGCGACGACGAACCCGAATAATATGCCGATTGCTGCAAGACTGGCGTTCCAACCAGCGATGCCTGCGGCGCTGACTCTGCCGCAGCATCCGCCAGCGGCCCACCTCGTTTCTACTGCGTCTCATCGTTTTGTCACTCATTCGTCAAATGCCAACGGCGGGCATTATAGTCCTTTCATTACAGGATCCAAGCCACAGTTCAGCGTATTTTAATCCGGCTGGGCGACGCGCCTTCCGCGCCAAAATGTTTTTTTGTTTACAGCAAGTGCCTTAAGCCAATCATATTTTTGCAACATAAGCGCCGAGAAAAGGTTTCCCCTTTAGCGTTCTGTGCGTACACTCATCGTTGGTGGTTTGCGAACGGGATTTTTCGCCTTTATGACAACATTTTATACCGTAATCAGTTGGCTCATGGTGTTCGGTTACTGGCTGCTTATCGCTGGTGTGACACTGCGTATTCTGATGAAACGCCGCGCCGTACCTTCCGCTATGGCCTGGCTGCTGGTGATCTATATTCTGCCGCTGTTCGGTATTGTGGCTTATTTATCTTTTGGTGAATTACATCTGGGCAAACGGCGTGCCGAACGCGCCAAGGCAATGTGGCCTTCTACCGCACGCTGGCTGAGCGAGTTAAAAGAGAGCCAGCGCATCTTCGCTACCGATTACAGCGAGGTCGCCAGACCCCTGTTCCAACTCTGCGATCGCCGTCAGGGCATCGATGGCGTTAAGGGCAACCAACTCCAGTTACTCACCACTACCGATGCAACGCTGAAGGCGCTGATCCGTGATATTGAGCTGGCACGCCATAATATAGAGATGGTGTTTTACATTTGGCAGCCTGGCGGGTTGGTCGATCAGGTAGCCGAATCGCTGATGGCCGCTGCACGCCGTGGCGTACATTGCCGCCTGATGCTGGACTCTGCCGGTAGTTTGCAGTTCTTCCGCAGCCCCTATCCTGGCATGATGCGCAATGCCGGTATCGAGGTGGTGGAGGCGCTCAAGGTAAACCTGTTCCGCGTTTTCCTGCGCCGAATGGATTTGCGTCAGCACCGTAAAGTGGTGCTGATTGACAACTATATTGCCTACACCGGCAGTATGAACATGGTCGACCCACGCTATTTCAAACAGGATGCCGGGGTCGGTCAGTGGATCGATTTGATGGCCCGTATGGAAGGCCCGGTCGCCAGTACCATGGGCATCGTTTATGCTTGTGACTGGGAGATTGAAACCGGTAAACGGATCCTGCCGCCGCCGCCGGACGTCAATATCATGCCGTTCGAACAGGAAAGCGGCCACACTATTCAGGTTATCGCCTCTGGCCCCGGGTTCCCGGAAGAAATGATCCACCAGGCGTTGCTGACTGCGGTTTACTCAGCACGTGAACAGTTGATCATGACCACCCCCTACTTCGTACCCAGCGACGATTTACTGCATGCGATTTGCACCGCCGCCCTGCGCGGGGTTGAAGTCAGCATCATTGTCCCACGCGATAACGATTCAACGATGGTGCGTTGGGCCAGTCGCTCTTTCTTCTCCGAGCTTCTGGAGGCTGGCGTACGCATCTATCAGTTTGAAGACGGCCTGCTGCATACCAAAAGCGTACTGGTTGATGGTCAGCTCAGCCTGGTCGGCACGGTGAATCTGGATATGCGCAGCCTGTGGTTGAACTTTGAAATTACCCTGGTGATTGACGATGACGGTTTCGGTAGCGATCTGGCCTGCGTGCAGGACGACTATATTGCTCGTTCGCAGTTATTGAATGCCGCAGAGTGGCAGAAACGGCCTTTTTGGCACCGTATTGTTGAGCGTCTGTTCTACTTTTTCAGCCCGCTGTTATAAACGCCGTAACGGGCATGCTTCATACCCGTCGCCTTTCAAGTTGCAGCGTTGTTACCTGCACTCGGTTATGTGGCCCGTCCATGGGCCCCCCCCTTCGGGGCCGCTGCAAGCAGCGTTCAAATCGGCTCCCGGCAGATTTGTCACCCCCAGTTACTTATTTAAGTAAGCGCCTGAGGATGAATGAGCTGGTCGCCTAGCTGCAACTTGAAATTCATAGGGTATAATGAGGAATCATTTGTTATCGGGATTTAATTATGGATTTGAATAACCGCCTTACTGAAGACGAAACGCTGGAACAGGCTTACGACATCTTTTTGGAGTTGGCCGGCGACAATCTGGATCCGGCGGATATTCTGCTGTTCAACCTGCAGTTTGAGGAGCGCGGCGGCGCAGAACTGTATGACCCGGCGGAAGACTGGTCAGAACATGTGGACTTTGACCTGAACCCGGACTTTTTCGCCGAAGTGGTGATTGGCCTGGCGGACAGCGATGGTGAACCGATCAATGACGTGTTTGCCCGCGTGTTACTGTGCCGTGAGAAAGACCACAAACTTTGCCACATTCTGTGGAAAGAGTAACAGCGCATACATCAATATAAACCATGCCGGTCACGTTGACCGGCATGGTTATTTATCTTTGCCGTCAGGCGACGATCACCTGGAGATTGGCCGGGAAAACCAGGTTCTTCAATTTCTTCTCCGGATCGCTGGTCACCAACCACGAAATATCTTTTAAATCTGCGACCAGGCCCGTCGCATGGTTATTTAGCTTATGTCCATCGGCGAGAACAATGGTTTTGTTGCTGTTTTTGATCATCTGACGGGCGATCGCCGCTTCGTTCAAATCCTGATCCATCACCCCGGCCTTAGGGCTCACCGCACCCGCGCCGATAACCGCATAATCCGCATAGAAAGCGCTGATGCCCTGCAATGCCACCGGCCCAATGCATTCCATTTTTGACAGACCAAATTGCCCGCCGATCAAAATCAGGTCAATCGTCGTATTTTCATGAAACAGGTTAGCAATAACCGGCGAATTGGTGATAACGGTAAGCTGGTTAATGCCGGCAATCTGTTTGGCAAATTCTAAGGTTGTGGTACCAAAATCGATAAACAGTGAGTCACCGGGCTTGATCAATTCGGCAGCTTTAACGGCTATGGCCTTTTTGTCATCCTCAGCCAATCTGGCTCGCTGATTAAACTCCAGCTCAAACCCAAACTGAGCGATGACTGCCCCGCCATGGATTTTCTTGATGTGTTTGAGTTCTTCAAGCTTATTGAGATCTCTGCGGATGGTCTCCTGCGAAACATTAAAATCATCAGCCAGTTCATTGACGAAGACTTGCCCGTTAGTTTTCAACTTTTCGAGAATGATGTTTCTGCGTTCTAGTGCGTTTGAATAATCCATCTTCTAACCCATCTCGCTGCATTTAACATGATAAAAATTGTGGATTTAAGGGTTTTTCATTGCTTAGTTGGCAATTGTTCACCAACTCCAACCATGAAGCAACAGCCTATTGAACTTTCACACACAAAAACACAGCAACAACCACATCATAACCACACTGCCATCAGTAAAAACCGCGATATTGGTCACAATTAAATCGAATGTTGTGATTTTAATGTTGATTTAATGTGCTTTAATGATAATAAGTAATATAAACGGGCACAATGACAACATCTAAACCACAAATAGACCTGAGGGCTTTATGCTGAACCAACGCTATGCAGCCATTGACCAAGGAACAACCGGAACACGCGTCGTGGTGTTCGGCGAGGATGGGAAACACTTTTCCCCCGCCGCCATCGCGCATAAACAGTTAACGCCCAATCCGGGTTGGGTTGAACATGACCCGATGGAGATCCTGCGCAACATACGAACCTGTCTCAGCCAGTGTGGCGTCGTCGATGCTATGGGTTTGGCTCATCAGGGAGAGAGCGTTGTTGCCTGGGATGCGCAGAGCGGTTTACCGTTATATAACGCCATTATTTGGCAAGACCAGCGAACTGAATCCGTTCTCCGCCGTCTGCGAGCAGAAGGTGTAGAGGAAACCGTTCGAGCAAAAACCGGCTTGCCATTGGATACCTATTTCTCAGGCAGTAAGCTGGGTTGGATTATGCGCAATGTGCCCGGTGCCGACGAGCTTTCCCGCCGCGGTCAGTTACGGCTTGGCACCATGGACAGTTTTTTTATGTTCCATCTGTGCGGCACTCATGTCACGGACTACAACTCAGCCTCCAGGACTTCGCTGTTCAATATTCACACCCTGCAATGGGATGAGGAACTGTGCCGGATTTTTGGTGTTCCAATCGCCGCATTGCCAGAAATTCGGGATAATATCGGCCACTTTGGCGATGTGACTTGCTCTGGCAATACCACGCCATTGACCGCCTGCATCGTCGATCAATTTGCCGGTACCTATGGCCATGGCTGCCTGCAACCCGGCCAGATGAAAATCACTTTCGGTACTGGCGCATTTTTGCAGTCTATTACCGGTACTGTGGTGCCCGATGCGCAGGGCTCGGGTCTATTGCCGACGCTATGTTGGAAATTACCGGGTGAACCCCCGCTCTATGGCCTGGATGGCGGCGTCTATAACGCGGCATCAGCCATCAACTGGGCCAAAAAGATCGGCCTGTACAGTGATATCGAGGAGTTCTCAGACTTCCCGGATCAACCGGCTATTGCTCGTGGATTGGCATTTATCCCTGCGCTCTCCGGGTTGGGCTGCCCATATTGGGATCGCTCCGCTGCGGGTCTCTGGGCCGGGTTGTCGCTCGAAACCGAACGCAAAGATATGCTGCAATCCATTCTTGAAGGGATCGCCATGCGCTCAGCCGAGGTGATCTACGCCATGGACAAAGTTCGCCCCATTGGCGACACCATTTCTGTGGACGGTGGCTTATCGGCAAATCTCTACTTTAAACAGTTTCTGGCCAGCCTGATCCAAAAACGCATCGTCACTCCGTCAAACCGGGAAATTACTGCCCAGGGCGTCGCTTTATTGGCGCGCAAGGGGTTAGGTAATGCCCACCCCATGAACGTCAGCACACAACACGTTACTACTGAACCTGCAGAACGCGATCTGTCCCCTTATTTTGCAAAATATAAGGACATTATTTCCCGTTCCCGCAATCTGCGTAGCGAATAAATAATAAGAAAAATGGAGGCAGTTATGTCTGAGATTGGCAACATCATTATCTATATCATTATGGCCGGAACCCTGCTCGGTGCCATGGCATCGGTGATAAAACCCGAAAGCGGCTTAGGCAAGGAGTTCGTCAATGGTATCCACTCGATTGGTCCCGTATTTCTGGCACAAGCCGGTATTATGGCGGCGATCCCGATCCTCTCTTACGCCATTACCTACACCGTCGGCCCACTGTTCCAATCAATGGGATCGGATGCGTCCATTGCCGCCCTTTCCATTATCGCCGTTGATATGGGGGGCTACCAGTTGGCGGACGCCATTGCCGCAAACCGGGATCAATGGATCACCGCGATGCTGATTGGCTACACCTCGGGTGCCAGCATCGTTTATTTGATCCCGGTCGGTCTGGTGATGTTACAACCCAAAGACCATAAATATCTGGCCCTGGGCGCCATGGCAGGCTTGATCAGCATCCCGTTTGGGGTATTGATTTCATTGACGATCATCACCTTCAATAATATTCCCGTGAGGGACATTATCTCCACATCGTCACCCGCCAACCATTACCTGAGCATCGACTTTTTCAATGCCTTGCAACTGCTTTCGCCCCTGTTTGTTTTTTGTATTCTGCTGGCATTGGGACTGAAATACCGAACCTTGTGGATGGTTAAATGCTTCCTGTTCTTTGGCAAAATTATGGATGCCTTTATCAAGATGGTGCTGGCCGCCTGCATTATTCAGCACTTCACCGGCGTGTTTAGCAAAATCTTTGGCGGTTGGGTATTTGATCCCCTCTTCGCCGACGAAAAAGAGCTTTATCGGGCCATTGAGATTGCCGGTTATATCGGCATCATGCTGGCAGGTACCTTCCCGATTTGTTACCTGTTCCAAAAATATTGTCAGCGCCCGATGAAGTTCATTGGCCGCCAACTTCGGCTTACCGACGCTGGAGCCATTGGCATGGTCATGGTGCTGGCAAATATCATCGCCGTCTATCACCTGTTCAAAGATATGCGAGCCCGCGACAAAGTGTTATGCGTGGCTTTTGGTATCTGTGCCCAGGCTACATTAGGTGACCATTTGGCCTTTACCGCTAACTTCCAGCCGACCCTGGTCCTGCCAATTATGGTCGGAAAATTTCTTGCCGGCGCCATTGCCGTAGCCATCGCTATCTTCATTTCCGTACCGGAAGCGCAACGTATGGAAAAGCGCGATCAGGTTGAAGAGGACGCGGTACAAAACGATCGACCGGCCGTCCCTCAAACCATTTAATCCCCCTATTTTATTCCCTTGCTGTGCCTTCCCAAGGCGCAGCTTTATTTTAAATCTATGAGGTCACCATGCGTAAGATATTCCTTGCCTGCCCCTACAGCCATGCCGATGAGAATGTAGTCCAGGAGCGTTTCCTGGCTTGTAATAAAGTCGCTGCCAATATCATCGAGGCGGGCCATGCGGTTTTCAGTCAGGTAACCATGTCGCACCCGATTAATTTGCAGTTGGCAAAGACCGATAAGGCAGAGATTGGTAAAATGTGGGCTCCCGTTGACGCCCTGTTTTTAGATTTGATGGAGGAGTTGGTTATTTTGGATCTTGCCGGCTGGGATAACAGTGCAGGCATCAAGCGAGAGATTGAGTTCTATCAATCTCGCAATCAACGCGTAAGCCTGTGGTCAGAAGTTGAGCACGAATTTAAATAACTCTCTGTAATCCGAGCAAAAAATAAGCCTGCAAATTTGCAGGCTTTTCGATGGGCCGAGTAAAGAAAGCCTAGCGGGCGATAACCCTTATTTGGCTGTCCGATGTTAAGCCAGAAATATCGACATTTTTCAGAAGAATACGACGTTCAGGCAAGCAACGGTGTTTACCACGGTAAAGTTCCTTTTCACCATCACGCACGATGATTTCTCCTTTATGATAGTGGTTAACACGCACGTTCAATGTGACGCGATCCGCGGCCTCTGGCGAGACGGAGATAACATTGGGTGCGGCAATACGGAATACCTCATCCAATTGAACTGGAATATCAAAACGCTGCGCACCTTGCCGTAGTAGCGATTGTGCAACCAACCGACCTACGCGTAACCCCTCCAGGTAACACTGATCGCCCATATCAGCGGGATGAGTCATATTGCCCACCACATAATAATCGCGGTCAGAACAACGGCCATGTTGATCGAACCATGGACGGCCACTCTCTGGCTCATAGGCCAGGTGGCTGTTACGAATCAGCGTATATTCACCGGTAAAACGGCCGGTAAAGATAATACTGTCGCAGGCCAGTTGCTGCGCGCTGCCGTCTGCGGCGGTAAATTCGATACTTTCCACCCGTTCACGGCCATTGATCTGGGTAACATGCGCCCCCAGGTGGAGTTTCACCCCCATAAGGCGGGCATATATTGCTGCCAGACGAAACGCAGTTGGCCGGATGTTTTCATCAATCAGCGCCAGGGCTTTAATACCCGCATTGCGTAACGTCCAGATAGTGGAAAAACTGACTAATTCAGACCCTATGATCACCGGTTGAATACCCGGCTTTAGTTTTTTCAAATAGATAAACTGCTGCAATGCCCCCGCGGTCAGCACCCCCTGCGGCCTGACGCCGCTAACCAGTCTGGCGTGGCGTGGCGTTTCGCGCACACCGGTGGCAATAATGACGCGTTTACCTACCAGGGTTTCAAGACCCCGGTCGCTGGAGACCGTCACTTCACCACCTGGTTTGATATTCACCACCGTGGTGCCGGTTCTGATTTCACAATTGTTTTGCACCAGGCTCAATATCCGTTCAGCCCAAATATGTCCTTTCATCGGTCGGTGGAAGGTCTGCATACCGAAGGTTGGGTGGCGACAATGGCGCGGTACACCACCCGCCTCCTTTTCTCTTTCCAACAACAGAACGCGGTTTACTCCCTCGTCCCATAAAGTCCGGGCGGCGGCCAAACCGGCAGGCCCTGCGCCAATAATAATGACGTCGTATAATCGACTCATTCTACCCTCCCGACGACCAGCGTATTATCCAGACGGTCGCCCGCAATTTCGGCAACCTGATTACTACAGAAAAAACCGTTACAACGTCCCATCATGACGCGAGTGCGGCGACGCAGACCCCCGATACATTCAGGCGGTACCGCCGAGTGGAAGGCCGCCTCCAGCTCGCGTCGCGTAACCAATTCGCAATGACAAATGATGCCGCCATTGCCCGAACAGGCATAATCGCGCGGTTGGTAGTCAGACAACATCGGCATCACCGGCCACTGCACCTCGGCTGGCGGTTGGGCTGAAAACAGCTCGCTGAAATGGTTGCGGTAAAGATCTTCCACATGGGCGGCAATGCCCAACGCGGCAGTCAGCCCGGTGGACCGAATGCCACCTACGCTGACCCAATTATCCTGAGGGTAATGATAAATTCGATACTCTTTCTTTTCCGTTGCTGGGCGAAGGCCAGCATAGGTGGCGGTAACGGTATATTGGCCCAACGTCGGCAGCATTTGGCTGCCTTTTTCAATCAGCCCTTTAAGCACCGCCTCATCCACATCCGCACGATCACGATCGGTTTGTTCCTCGGCCGTTGGACCCAAAATCATATTGCCGAAGATAGTCCGACACAGCAGAACGCCTTTGGTGGTAGCTGTCGGTACCGGCAAGATAATGGCATTGATATCTGCGGCCGCCGCTTTGTCATAGACCAGAAACTGCCCTTTGCGTGGGCGGATCTCATAGTCCGGCGTACGCCACAGGCCATCGATCAAATCGCCATGGTTGCCTGCACAGTTAATCACCAGCCTGGTTCTCACACTGCCCTGACGGGTGTTTAATAACCAGCCCTGCTCATCCTGCGTCGCGTTGGTCACTTCGCAATTGAAACGGTATTTTCCGCCATGCATCACGGCCTGCGTGACATAAGCGAGCGGCGCGCTCCAGGGGTCGATGACATATTCACCGGGGACAAATACGCCCCCCAGCACCCCCTCGGCCAATTTTGGCTCGCGCAGGTAAACATCAGCGGCTGAAATTTGCTCCACGTCAGTCACCCCATTTTCATGCGCTTGCTTCACAATGCCAGGCAGAGCGGCAAGCTGTTCTTCATTCCAGGCCACCACAATAGCCGTGGTCTGCAACAGTGGGAGATTCATCTTTTCCCTGATCGCCAAATATTCTTCGTAGCCGGCCTGCATGCATTGTAATTCCAGGCTTCCTGTAGGTGCATCGAAGCCCGTATGCAAAATGGCGCTGTTAGCCTTGCTGGCGCCCGACAAGATATCACCGCCCCGCTCCAGCAATAGCGTTTTCGCCCCCATAAGGGTGAAACGCCGGAACACGGCACATCCCACCACGCCACCACCAATAACTACCACATCAACATTTTCATTCAGCTGTGTCATACGCGTTATCTCACCACGAAACATGTGACAATAAAACCACACAAGCACGGCAATTACAACACTAAAACCACACAAATCAACACTAGAGAAAAACCCATAAAACACAAAAAAAGAAATTAACTGCCTTATAATCAGTAAATTGATTTTTACTCTAAAAACAACAGTGATGTAGGCAGCCATTAAAAATGTGGTTTTGTCGGTTTTGTGATGTGGGATTATAAAAAAAGGGTTCATGATGAACATGAACCCTGAATTAGGCGACACAACGGATTGAAGTGGCCGGTTACAGCGGATCGACCTTCAGGCAAGAAACCGCATGGCGGAAGCTGCCTTCCAGCAGTGGACGCGTCTTGGCGCATTCCGGCCCGGCAATCGGACAACGGGTACGGAACACGCAGCCGGATGGCGGGTTAATTGGCGAAGGCAGTTCCCCTTCCAGCAGTTGGATCTGTTTGTCCTTTTCCTTGTCCGGATCCGGAATTGGCACCGCAGACATCAGCGCTTTGGTATAAGGGTGCTGAGGATTGTGATACACCTCGTCATAGGTGCCCAGCTCCACCGCATGGCCCAAATACATCACCAGCACACGGTCAGAGATGTGTTTTACCACCGCCAGGTCATGGGCGATAAATATCAGCGACAGGCCCATTTCGCGCTGCAGTTGCTGCAACAGGTTCACCACCTGAGCCTGAATCGACACGTCCAGTGCCGAAACCGGTTCATCGCAAATCACCAGCTTCGGCTCCAGGATCAGGGCACGGGCAATGCCGATACGCTGACACTGACCGCCGGAGAACTCATGCGGATAGCGGTTGATCAGGTTTGGCAGCAGGCCAACCTTCAGCATCATCGCCTTGACCTTGTCCTTCACTTCCTGACGCGGCATTTTTGGGTAATAGGTGCGCAGTGGTTCGGCAATGATTTCACCGATGGTCATGCGCGGGTTCAGCGAAGCCAGCGGATCCTGGAAGATCATCTGGATATCGCTACGGGTTTTACGCCAGTCAACGTCACTCATACCGAGCAAGTCTTTACCCAGCCAGGCAACGCGCCCGCTGGTGGCCTTCACCAAACCGATAATGGCGCGGGCGAAGGTGGACTTACCACAACCAGACTCACCCACCACGCCCAGAGTTTCCCCTTCGAACAGGCGCAGCGTCACGCCGTCAACGGCCTTCAGGGTTTTCGGCGGCTGCCAGAACCACTGTTTGTCATCATGAATGTCGAAGTGCACTTTCAAATCGGCCACTTCGAGCAGCACTTTCTTGTCGGTTACCGCTGTCATACCAACGCCTCCACCGGTTTAAAGCAGGCGCGCAGGCGCCCTTCACCAAACTGCTCCAACGGCGGAGCGCTCGCACATTGTTCCATAGCGAACTGACAACGCGGCTGGAACGGGCAACCTTTCGGCAGACGCAGCAGATTCGGCGGGTTGCCGGGAATGGTCATCAAGGCTTCACCTTCAGCGTCCAAACGCGGTACCGCATTCAACAGACCGATGGAATAAGGGTGGCTTGGGTGATAGAACACATCACGCGCGCTGCCGTATTCCATCGTGCGCCCGGCGTACATGACCAGCACCTTATTGCAGATACCGGCCACCACGCCCAAATCGTGGGTGATCATGATAATGGCCGTGTTGAACTCGCGTTTCAGTTCATTCAACAACGTCATAATCTGTGCCTGAACCGTCACATCCAGTGCGGTGGTCGGTTCATCGGCAATCAATAGTTTGGGCCGACACAGCAACGCCATGGCGATCATCACCCGCTGGCGCATACCGCCGGAGAACTCATGCGGATACATGCGCATGCGCTTGCGCGCTTCCGGCATTTTTACCGCATCGAGCATACGCACCGACTCTTCGAAGGCTTCGCTTTTGCTCATTTTTTTATGCAGCATCAGCACTTCCATCAACTGCTCGCCAACGCGCATATAAGGATTAAGCGACGTCATCGGATCCTGGAAGATCATCGAAATCTCTTCCGCCCGCAGCTTGTTGAGCTGTTTTTCCGGCAGGTTGAGGATTTCGCGGCCGTTAAATTTAGCCGAGCCGCCGATGCGGCCGTTGCTGGCCAACAGCCCCATCAGCGCGAAAGCGGTCTGGGATTTGCCCGAACCGGACTCACCGACGATGCCCAGCGTTTCACCGGCTCGCAGGTCGAAGTTCAGATCGTTCACTGCCGTCACGTCACCGTCCGGGGTGCCGAAGGTCACGCGCAGGTCTTTTACATCCAGCAACAGCGGCGATTTGGCGACGGCACTGGTTTGCAACTGCGGGTTTTCAATGGTGCTCATGATGGCACTCCTTAACGATCTTTCGGGTCGAGGGCGTCACGCAGACCATCGCCGATAAAGTTGAAACAAAACAGAGTGACAACCAGGAAACCCGCCGGGAACAGCAGCAACCACGGTGAAACTTCCATCGAGTTGGCACCATCGCTCAGCAATGCACCCCAACTGCTTAACGGCTCCTGAGTACCCAACCCCAGGAAACTGAGGAAGGATTCGAACAGGATCATGCTCGGCACCAGTAATGAAGCGTATACCACCACCACGCCGAGCACGTTCGGCACGATGTGACGCAGTACGATATTGCGGCTGGAAACCCCGCATACCAACGCCGCTTCAATGAACTCTTTGCGTTTCAGGCTCAGGGTCTGTCCACGCACAATACGCGCCATGTCCAGCCAGGACACCATGCCGATCGCCACAAAGATCAGCAGAATGTTTTGACCAAAGAAGGTCACCAGCAGGATCACGAAGAACATAAACGGGAAGGAGTTGAGGATCTCCAGCAGACGCATCATTACCGAGTCAATTTTACCGCCCAGGTAGCCGGACATTGCGCCGTACAGGGTACCAACAATGACCGCCACCAGCGCAGCGGAAACGCCGACCATCAATGAGATACGTCCGCCAATCGCTACACGTACCAGCAAATCACGCCCGGAGGAATCGGTCCCGAAGTAGTGCCCCGCGTCAAAGGCCGGTGCTGCCGACATCATCGCCCAATCGGTATCGTCATAGGCAAACTGTGACAGCCAGGGGGCTACAATCACAAACAGGGTAATCAGCGCCAGCACAAACAGGCTGCTGACTGCCGCACGGTTGTGCACAAAGCGGCGACGGGCATCCTGCCACAGGCTGCGCCCTTCCACTTCAAGCTTTTCGCTGAAGTTCTCCAGAGCCTCGCTGTTCTTTTTCGTCAACATCATTTGCGTGCTCCAGCTTAATAACGAATTTTGGGATCGATAACGGCGTACAGCACGTCAACAATCGCGTTAAACAGAATAGTCAGGCCACCCACCAGAATGGTTAGGCTCAATACCAGAGAATAGTCGCGGTTCAGCGCACCGTTAACGAACAGCTGGCCGATGCCCGGCAGGCCATAAATGGTTTCGATCACCATCGAACCGGTGATGATGCCGACAAAGGCAGGCCCCATATAAGAAAGCACCGGCAATAACGCAGGTTTCAAGGCATGACGCAGAATGATGCGGCGCATTGGCAAACCCTTGGCACGGGCTGTACGGATAAAGTTTGAGTGCAGCACTTCAATCATCGATCCGCGCGTGATACGGGCGATACTGGCAATATAGGCCAGCGACAACGCCACCATCGGCAAGATGATAAATTTCGGTGCCCCGCCGTTCCAACCTCCGCCTGGCAACCATTTCAGCGTGATGGCGAAAATCAATACCAGCAACGGCGCCACCACGAAACTGGGGATAACCACCCCGGTCATGGCAAACCCCATTACCGTATAATCCCATTTGGTATTTTGATTCAATGCGGCAATGACACCGGCGCTAACCCCCAAAACCACCGCCAGCAAAAATGCGGCCAGGCCCAATTTGGCTGAAACCGGGAAAGAAGCGGCGACCAGATCGTTGACCGAATAATCCTTGTATTTGAAGGACGGGCCAAAATCACCTTGCGCAAGCTGAGCCAGATAATGGCCGTACTGTTTCCAGATAGGATCATTCAAATGGTATTTGGCTTCGATATTGGCCATCACTTCCGGTGGCAATGCACGCTCACCGGTAAAGGGGCTGCCGGGGGCCAAACGCATCATGAAGAATGAAATGGTGATAAGGATAAATAGTGTCGGGATCGCTTCTAACAAGCGACGAAATATAAATTTTAGCATTGCCCTAACCCTGTGCTGCAGCCTGATAACGGCTTATTATTCTCAACATGGGCCGGCGGTTCGCACCGCCGGCGCTTACCGTATCAATGCTTGATGATGTACAGGTTTTTGTCGTACACGTTATCAAGCGGGTCTTGGCCGGTGTAACCGCCAACATAAGGTTTCACCAGACGGGCATTCACATAGTAATAAACCGGAACGATGGCGGAGTCTTTATCCAGCTGAACTTCGGCTTTCTGATACAGCTCGGCACGTTCTTCTTTGGTTTTCGCCGTCAGCACGTTCGCCATCAGCTTATCGAACTCCGCGCTCTTATAGTGCGGGGTGTTACTGCTGCTGTCGGACAGCATCATGTTCAGGAACGAGCTTGGTTCGTTGTAGTCGGCACACCAGCCGGCACGCGCTACGTCATAGGTACCCTGATGACGGGTATCGAGGAAGGTTTTCCACTCCTGGTTCACCAGCTTCACGTCCACGCCCAGATTTTTCTTCCAGATGGAGGCTGCGGCGATCGCCAGTTTTTTGTGCAGATCAGAAGTGTTGTACAGCAGTGAGAAAGTCAGTGGTTTGCCCGGGCCGTAACCCGCTTCAGCCAGCAGTTTTTTCGCCACTTCGTTGCGTTTTTCCTGCGTCCAGCCGAACCACTCTGGTGGCGTCAACTTGGCACCATCGGTATAAGGTGGGGTGAAGCTGTAGGCCGGCAAATCACCCTGGTTTTTCACTTTATTGGTGATGATGTCGCGATCCAGGCCCAGCTTCAGCGCTTCACGTACGCGCTGATCGGTAAATGGCGCTTTCTGGTTGTTGATCTCGTAGTAATAAGTACACAGATATGGATCGACGTGAACTTCTTTCGGGATCTCTTTTTTCAACTTTTGGAACAGTTCAATCGGCATGTTGTTATAGGTCATGTCGATTTCACCGGTACGGTAGCGGTTTACGTCGGTCACTTCCGACGAAATTGGCAGGAACGTCACTTTATTAATGATGGTTTTCGCGTTATCCCAATATTCCGGGTTACGTTCCAGCACGATACGTTCGTTAACTACCCAGTCTTTTAACTTATAGGCACCATTGCTGACGTAATTCGCCGGCAGGGTCCATTTCTCACCAAACTTCTCGACCGCGTCTTTAAATACTGGCTTCATCGCATAGTGCGGCGTCATTTCAACCAGGTAAGGCACCGGCTCGGTCAGAGTGACCTGGAAGGTGTGATCGTCGATGGCTTTTACGCCCAGGGTAGACTTGTCTTTTTTACCGGCGATAACGTCATCAACGTTTTCTACGTGAGCATATTGCAGATAGCTGGCATATGGGGATGCAGTTTTAGGGTCCACCACGCGCTGCCAGCTATACACGAAATCTTGTGCCGTTACCGGCTTGCCATTCGACCACTTTGCGTCTTTACGCAGATGGAAGGTCCAGACTTTAAAATCTTTGTTATCCCAGCTTTCGGCCACGCCTGGAACAATGGAACCATCCGGGCCGTTGTTGGCCAGGCCTTCCATCAGATCGCGCGTAACGTTGTTTTCAGGTACGCCTTCAATTTTGTGCGGATCCAGCGACTGTACTTCCGAACCGTTGTTTTTAACTATCTCTTGCTTGTCTGCCAGTTGTACGCCCGCCGGCACAACGGCCGCAAAAGCACTTCCGGTTGCTGTGATACCCAGCGCGGCAATGATGCCGGCCGCAAGGATGGTTTTTTTCGTGATGTTGGTCATGTGTGTATACTCCAGTTTTTATTATCACAGGCTCGTCGTGGAACCTGCGTTGCCCGTGAGCGGACCTTGTTATGCCGACGGCCGTTGAACGAATACGGCAGGCGGACTCCCTTGTATTACTCACCCCTGTTGGCGTGGCGTAATACCCCTCGTTACTGCTTGATGATGTACAGGTTTTTTACATCGGTGTAATCCAGCGGGTCTTTACCAGTAAAGCCCCCCACCGACGGTCTGATCAGGCGCGCACTGACGCGGTAATACACCGGGATCAACGCCGAGTCTTTGTCCAACTGAGCCTCCGCTTGCTGATAAAGAGCAGCACGCGCAGCTTCGTCCGGCGCTTTCAGCGTGCTGGCCATCAGCGCGTCAAACGCCGGGCTCTTGTAAAAAATGGTATTGATGCTGCTATTGGAGACAACCAGATTCAGGAAAGCGCTAGGCTCGTTATAGTCTCCGCACCAGGTGGCCCGTGCCACGTCGTACTGCCCCTGATGGCGGCTTTCCAGCGAGGTTTTCCACTCCTGATTGCGCAGCTGGACATCCGCACCGAGGTTTTTCTTCCACATGGACGCAGCAGCGATCGCCTGCTGCTTATTTTGATCTGAAGTGTTGTACAGCAATGTGAATTTCAGCGGTTTGGTCGCGCTGAAGCCTGCCTCGGCCAACAATTTCTTCGCCTCGGCATTACGTTGCTCCTGGCTCCACCCTGCCCATTCCGGCGCCGTGAATTTGGCACCCTCGGTAAAGCTCGGAGTAAAGCTGTAGGCCGGGATCTGCCCCTGGCCCATGATCTTGTTGGCAATGATGTCGCGATCCAACGTCAGTTTCACTGCGGCTCGCACCCGGGCATCGGTAAAAGGCGCGCGCTGGTTGTTAATCTCGTAATAAAAAGTGCACAGGTAAGGGTTAACGTGCAATTGCTCAGGGATCTCGCTTTTCATTTTCGCGAACAGGTTCGGCGGGATGGCGCTGTTGGTGATATCGATTTCACCGCTGCGGAAGCGGTTGACGTCACTGACCTCTGAGGATATCGGCAAGAAGGTTGCCTGGCTGATAACCGTTTTCTTGTTGTTCCAGTAGCTCGGGCTGCGTTCAAGCACAATGCGCTCATTCACCACCCAATCTTTCAAGCGATACGCACCATTACCGACATAGTTTGCCGGCAGCGTCCACTTGTCGCCAAACTTCTCAACCACCGAACGTTTTACCGGTTTCAGCGAGGTGTGGCTCAGCATGCTGATAAAATACGGCACCGGCTCGCTAAGCGTGACCTGAAAAGTTTTATCATCGATAGCTTTAATACCGAGCGTCTGCGGGCTTTGCTTGCCGGTCAGAATGGCGTCGATATTTTCAACTTTGGCGTACTGCAGGTAGCTGGCATAAGGTGAGCCAATTTTCGGGTCGGCCAGGCGTTGCCAACTGTAGACAAAATCCTGCGCGGTAACCGGGGAGCCGTCACTCCAAACTGCGTCGGGACGCAGGTGGAAAGTCCAGGTCTTAAAATCCTGATTTTCCCAATTTGTCGCCGCAGCCGCGACCACGTGCCCATTGGCGTCGGTGCTGACCAGCCCTTCCAGCAGGTTCAGAATGATATTGCTTTCCGGTATGCCTTCAACCTTGTGCGGATCCAATGAAGCCACTTCCGAGCCGTTGTTAATGACGATCTTCTGCTGCTGGGCCAATTGCACCCCGGCCGGAACATCAGCCGCCTGAGCAGAATAAACGGCGCTGATACTCAGCAGGCCGGCAATCAACATAGCTAATGGTGTGTGCTTTAGGGTTTGCTGCATGGTCGAGGCTCCTTTTCACCAACAAGCATTGCTTATCGATATTCGTGAAGTATTTATAAGAATTCTAAATAAACAGACACCAGCAAAAATCATTCCCACTTTGACGACGCAATCGCGTTAATTGCGCGTAGAAAGTTGCTCGGAAATTAGCAGAAGGCAAATTCCATAGCCAATAATTTTTACAGAAATGTTAAGCAATTCTCTTTTATTGCATCAAGCCCGATCTGTACCCTCCGGACGAGGGTGACAGTTACACAACATAACTAATTGATTTTAATCAGATAAAATAAAGCAAGCCTTATCCTGACGGCACGAAGCAAACTGGCAAAACAGACAAAGAAACATTCAGTTAACAAACCGACCGTTCAAAGAACAAACACCTGCTTATGTGCGGTTAATCACTAATAACACCTGGATGAAAGCGAGACAAGCCCTACAGAATGATGTGATTAAATTAACAGCAAATTTGATATTCGGGAGGCGAAAAAGGGCAGGAAGTGAGGAAGATAAGGGGTAAAAACAACGCTTAGAGCTTTTATTGAGCAACAAATTGAGATTTATGCCACATCATGGTGCAAGTGAAGAAAATTCATTCATATTACGCACTATATTAATGCGAGCTAATAATAGTTTTTAATTTTAAAATTAATTTGAGCCGCGAATCATCCTATTCGCGACTCATTCGGCTGATTACAGCAAGCCGGGGAATATCGCCTTTATGCCAGTCACGATAAACTCGATACCCAACGCCATCAGCAGCAACCCCATGATACGGGTAATGACGTTAATGCCGGTTTGCCCCAACAGGCGCACCAGCAAAGGCGCAGCCCGGAACAACAGCCAGCAGCAAAAAGCGAACAACGCGATAGCCAGGCTGAACCCCAGCAGGTTCTGCCAGCTATGATAGCGGGAGCTCCAGACAATGGTGGAGCTGATAGCACCCGGCCCAGCCATCAGTGGTAATGCCAATGGCACGACCCCAATGCTTTCACGGATTGCGCTCTCTGATTTTTCCTGTTTGTTCTGTTTATCCTCACCCAGTTTGCCGCTGATCATCGACATGGCAATGCTGACCACCAGGATGCCGCCGGCAATGCGGAATGAATCAATAGAGATACCGAACATGCGCAAAATCCCCTCCCCCAAAAACAGCGAGGTCCACAGGATGATGGCGACCGACAGGTTGGCGGTCAGGTTGGTTTTATTGCGCCCAGCCGCCGCCTGGTAGCTGGTCATGCTGATAAACACCGGCAAAATACCCACCGGGTTGACCAGCGCAAACAGGCCGACAAAAAATTTAATGAAGCCGGAAAAATCCAACAGAGATTGGCCCACAAATGACTCCGCTTTAATAGCTTTAAAAGTGACACTGCCTTCGCGCGCTAATGTAATAGAATTGCCATGGGTAATCCATTGCTCATGTGCGAGATTTATCTCTATTTACACCTTCGCAGATAAGATAATTCTCTATTGTTAAAGCAATGTACGGTTTATGATTTTTTATGTTGAGAAAAGAGCCTGACATCACAGTTATCAAGAATGATTCTCAAAAACCATAGCTGAATGGTGTCAGCTTGCGTTTTTTATGATTTAAATCACAAAATCACTACCCAAGAGTAGTTAAGCTCTTAGTCGTAGTCAGGGAGTAGAACAGGTTAAGGAAAAA
>RCUM01000249.1_pt1 | contig 36268 bp, 30 predicted proteins | sample 2166141 | NCBI WGS metagenome assembly RCUM01 (sample SAMN09932756, study PRJNA488358) | compost metagenome | isolation source: compost soil in crotonic acid-enriched | place: Germany: Experimental Botanical Garden
CGGATATCGAGCTGGACGTGGATTTTTCCGACCGTCTGGTCGACATCGTTGAAGAGGGGTTTGACGCGGTGGTGCGCACCGGCGAACCGGTCGATTCACGGCTGGTATCCCGCCGGTTGGGCGTTTTCGAACTGGTGTTGGTGGCGTCGCCGGACTATTTAAAACGGCGCGGCGTGCCGGAGAAACCCGCGGATTTGCTCGGCCACGCCTGCCTGCAGCATAAATTCCCCACCACAGGGCGGTTTGAGCCCTGGCCGCTGCGGCTATTGCCGGGCGAAGTCCTGCCGGAGTTGCCGGCCACAATGATTTGCAATACCACCGAGGCGCTAGTGCAGGTAGCCCAGGCCGGGCTGGGTATCGCTTGCCTGCCGGATTTTATGGTGCAAGAGGCGTTGCGGCGCGGCGAGCTGTGCAGGGTACTGGAGAGTTGCACCGAGCACCAGGGGACGTTCCGGGTCATCTGGCCGTCCAGTAAATATCTGGCACCTAAGCTGCGAGTTTTTATCGATTTTCTTGGCGAACGGCTGCTCTCTTCTGTCATTCCTTTTTGATTGTATTTTACTGGAATGACACTGAGTTTCTAACTCTCCTGGTAGGACATGGCCCAGCTATCCTTGTCTTTTTGAGAACCAATGATGTGGGTGATGTATCTATAATATCCTTGTACAGTACGGATATTTTTCGATAGGTATATTATCAGTAGTTAACTGATGCAGTAATATGCCACAATTTTATATTGCTTTTACTTTAAATAACGCCCCTTAAAAGGGGCGATGACTTAATTATTTCCTATCTTCAAAAGTTTGGAATTGAATTTTCCAACAGTCGTTAATTTTCATCCAACTTTCAATGAAGTTTATTTTTCGAATATCACCATTTCTTTCTGTTATTTCAGCTGATCCAGTTATAGATGCTAACCCATCAAAGGTGATGGTATGAACATCAATTTCCTTTCGTTTGATACCATCCATCGATCTTGGATCTTTTGACTTTAAAAGAGATAGTTTTCTGAGTTGGTGCTTTTTATAAACTAACATTTCGCCGTTAGTCGAAAAAAACCATTCAGCTTCAAGATAGTCGAGCATATCAATATCTAGAGAAAAAAATGCGTTGTACCACTCTTTTCTCATTAACTCTAAATCCGATGCAATCTTGGTCAAATTATCCTCTTCAAATCAATCTGCTCTTGTATAATTTCACTGTACTTAGAGTGAGTTAAAATAGCGTCATCAATCCCTTTATTATAGATAAGGGGACCAAATGTTTTCAAAATGAAATCGAATAGAAAATCAGCATCGAATTGTTCTATCGTAAAGTCAAGGTTTTCCTTTAAGTAATCTTTAAGTGAAGTAAGCAAAACTTCTTTATCTTCACTTGCAATTTTCAACTCAGTCATATTTTGTCCTTATATTCGGTAAGTTAAATCTTACGTAGTTTTGGTTTTTGCATTCTTCAATCAATGCAGACTCCCATGAGTCAATATCTATCCCTTTAATACACTCCGAAAGGATGTCTTTTAATTCATTGTTTTTCGACCCATTCCCACCAAAAGAAATAGGTTTTCGCATATCTTCATATCTAACTAATGAGTCAAGGAATGTTCTTATCACATCAATTTTTCTTGGACGTATTATAGGGAATGAGATATGTAGTGATCTTTCACTTTGCGTACTGACATTATGCCAATAGCCTGCCGGTAGATAAATGGCTTGCCCAGGAGATAGAGCTACTGTCATGTATGGAGACTCTTGAGGAGGAGAGAAATTAAAACTTTTGTCGGAAAGCATCGGATATGGATAAGTTGGCCTATATATATCCCATTTTTTAATACCTTCAATTTGTATTGCAATAACATCGTGATTATCAAAGTGGTTGCCAAAGCTTGGGGTTTCGCTCCAGGCACAATAGAGATTTGCTGTGCTTCTACATTGCAGTTTCTCTTTAAAATATTCCGTGGCTATTGCTACGGGCTTGAAGAATGCTTGACACCTGTCAATGATTAATGTGCTTCCATTTTGAAGGTTTTTCAAAAGATTATATCTATTAACATGGGGCGATTTATCGCCGGTCACGCTAAGTGTATGTGTTATAAAACCTTTATATCCTCGTGATAAAGAATTATTGTCATTTGCTAATCTGATTCTCGGATAATCTATTATGTCTTTTTCAAGTAATTCATTTAAATCCTCCCACGAAAGAAGATTAAAGCCGTCAACACATTCAAAAAAATATGGACGGTCTTGAAACTCTTGTATTGCAAATAGCTCTATTCCTTGAATGGAAAACTTATCATTAGTCATGCTATAAATCCTTTTAAATTTTGTATTCGACAGGATCAGTAAATAAACTAAGAAAACTAACATTGTGGGATATTAGCAGTATCTTCATTTCAAAGCGTAATGAGTCGATTAACTCATATAAAAGAGATGTTGACTCTTTATCTAAACCATTGGTTGGTTCATCCATTATAATAAAACTTGGCTTACTCATAATGCATAATACAATGTTGATTTTTTGGAGTTCTCCGCCGGATAAATTCCCACCCGAATCTCCAACAATAAAATCTAATGGTTTAGATAAATTTAAACGACTTAACAAATCACAAAATTCATTTAAGTCATCACCATCACTAAAATAATGAAAGTTATCAATTATGCTCATGTTAAGCAGTGATGGATGTTGTGGTAAATATTTTATTCCGTTAATTTTACTCTGTAAAGTAGCACTACTTACATTATGACCATTAATTAATAGTTCACCATCATCAAGGCTTTCAATTCCAGCAATTAGCTTTGCAATCGTACTTTTACCGGCCCCATTATCACCAGTTAATAAAGTAACGTTATCTTTTTCTATTATTAACGATTTGTTTAGATTTTTGAATATGGTTTTATTACCTCTCTCCTTTGTGGCATTATTAAATTCAATGTAAATATTATTTTCAAGAGAGAATGTTAATGGTATTTCGCTCTTAGTTGATTTCATCTGTAGTATTAATTCACTGAGAGTATTAAAATCAACCTTTGATCTATGGAGTTGACGCCATAACATTCCTATTCTATTAATTGGAAGAAATACTTGAAAGAGGAATGTGGTCAACATTACAAGACTACCTAATGTTACAAAGCCATTACGGAATTTATAACAGGCATAAGAAACAATCAATAAACTTCCGATGAATGATATTAACGTGGTGTGAACTCCAAATCTAAAGAACTCCTTTCTTACAATATTTTGCTTAGAGTTATAGAGTTCTATCACTTTTGTGTATCTTGTTATCGCTTTTTTCTCGGTATCAAATACTTTATCTATAAAAAAATTATTAATGATGTCGTGTAAAATACCATTCATTTTTTTTATAGATAACGAAACGTCTTTCATCAACGGTATTCGTTTATTTGTCAGTTTTATAACTGCAAAGCAATACACTAATACAAGCAGTGTAAACTGAAATGCAATACTCCAGCCTAAATATAATGATACTGATATGACAACGAAAGTGGTTTGCAATAATACAGGCAGTGCATCAGACCAAATTATCCTGATGTAACTACCTATAGAACTCATGGCCGTATTGAAAACCGAGATGACATCTCCTTTACTTTTATCTTGGAAATGCTCAAGTTTGGATTTTTCAATCCTATCGAGATAAATTTCTCTAAGCTCTTTCTCGATATCTATTATCTTGTTATGAATTAAATATTCTATTAATGCATAGCATAGTGGCATTGCCACCCTAATTATGAGAAATGTTGATGAAAATATAATTAGCCAATATAATGAGTTGAATTTTTCAGGGTTGTCTACAGTATATTTTATAAGAATGCCAAAAGATACGTATAGTATAGCGCTGATTATTGTTAACCCGGAAATGGAAAGTAGAGTTGTTTTCCCTTTATTATATATAAATCTCTCAATAGATTTCATTATTAATCCTTTAAAAGCCCATCATGCGTTCAGATGGGCCTGACAATCATTATTAGCGAGAGTTACATGAACATCCTGAACCACAACCTTTTCCGCTGCAACCACAGCCTCTATTACTATCAAAAACACCCATAACTATTTTAAGTATTTCATCTTTTGATTTACTTAAAATGTCAGCCGGTAGAGAGACAGCGGAGGTTTTATCACCAAATTTAATTGGTAACCTGAGGTTGTTCAATTTTTCAATGCTGTATCGTGTCGCAAAATCAGCATACCACTTTATTACGGTCTCTTCCCCTAGCTTCTCCTTGATTTTTCCTATTTGGCTAACATAAGCTTGTGTTTTATAATCTTCAAAACGTGTGTTATTCATTGAAACGTGCTTTATCTCTTCCCTTAGCATTTCTCGAGTGAAAGGGAAATGATGCAGGAAACCACCAAGATAGGTTGTGCAGAAATTATGATATTTATCGGTAAATTGAATGAAAGTATGCCACATTTCATCAATAACTTGAATTTGTTCATGAATGGTGATGTTAAAGCATTCCTCTTGACAAGTAGATGCCAGATAAATGAATTTCTTTGTTTCCTCAAAGATTTCTTTCGCTTCATCTGGGCTCACATTCCATTCCATAGTGAACTTATAGATAAGATCTTCATTTTTATATTCAAGTATCCTATCTAACCCAGATGTGTTAAGTGTTGTAGTGTTTACGTCACTATATAATTTGTGCTGTAGCATAATAATATCTCCTTTATATATTAGTCATTGCCCGCTGATCGGGTAACTTCCCTGATCCTGATGTTTCCCCTAGGTGTTATGCAAAATAGTTATAATTAAAAATTTTATTTTCTCGATGGAACTTAAAACTATCACTTGTAACTCATTGTTTCAATATTGTTGATTTGTTGTTACTTAATTCAATTTGTTATTTTTATATTTCAGTGTTTTTCGTTGGATAATTCTTTATTTTGGCTTTTTTATGGTAATAAAAAACGAATCATAGCTAATTATTTTATTATTAATTGACGAGAGTGATGGTTATTGGTGTAACATAATAATTTTTTAAATTTATTTTTATAATGATTCTTGTTTTATTATTCAGTAGGTAAATAGATTGGAAATCGTTTATAACTACATTCTGTAATCTCGTTAAATTGAGAAAACTACACACTTGCTACAAATTCAGTTGAATAATCGCTACTGAAATAATTTCTTCGAAAAATTTTATTGCAGTGAATGGTGCCGAGCAACAAAAAGCCCGCTTAAGTTGCCTTAAGCGGGGATTGCGGCAGAGATCGCCAGCGGTCGAAAATGATGAAGCGGGAAATGCGGCGCTGCTTAGCCGAACAGGTTCGTCAGGTGCTGTTTCAGCCGTTCTATGTCATTGCTGATGTCTGGTGATTTCATCACGTCGAAACAGGAGAAGGCGGGAAGGATATCGACACCGCAGAATTTATAATTGGCGGTATTGCTGACGAAAATATCATCGACGGACTTGCCGGCGAAAAGCTGCTGGTTATTATCCTCAAATGCCTGCTGCGGGGCGTTCCAGGTTAACGACAGCATGTATTTTTTGCCCTGCATTTTTCCGCCGCTGCCGTATTGCCGGTCCGGGTCCTGGCGGGTTCTGCCGTCATCAACCAGCATGCTTTGTTGCATCAACCCGGCGGTAAAGACCTCGTCGACATATTTTTTGTAGATCCAGGGCGTGCCGAACCAGTAGACCGGCGATTGCAGGATAATGATGTCGGCCCAGAGGTGCTTTCTCACCTCTTCAGCAATATCGTAACCTCGCTCGATGGCGGTCTGCTGCACTTTATGGCCGCGCGTTTCCATCTCGTCGCGGATCACGCCGAGCAGGGTCGCATTTAAACCGCCTGACGAAATGCCTTCGTATAACTGGTGCGTGTTGATTATCAGAACGTTTTTCATAATTGAACCTGTGTGATGGGGAAGGGCCAAGACGATGTCTCAATGGCGAACAGTATCGCCGGAGCAAGGTGCGGAGCGCTTGCCGGATTCGATTCAATTCTTGCCTGATTCAACGGATTGGCATTGATATATGCAATAAGCGGGCGGCGAGATGGTAGACTTTTTACTGACCCTTTTTAGTTGCGAGAGCGAATCCAATGCTGACCCACACCAGAGCGAACAACGCGACGCTGGCCAATCTGGTGGCAGATATTGCCGCTACTGATGGCGATTACCCTACCGCCATACCTGCACTGACGATTTACCGCAGAAATGCCGTCACGGCGCCGATGCCCTGTATTTACGGGCTGGGGTTGGGGTTAACCGTTCAGGGGGGAAAGCGGGTCACGCTCGGCAATGAGATCTTCGACTACGGGCCTGGGCAGTCGCTGATTACCTCGGTTGATCTGCCGGTGGTGTCTTATGTTACCCAGGCCAGTGTCGCCGAACCCTATCTTGGGGTGCGCCTGGCGCTGGATGCCCGGCTTATCTCACAGCTGGCGGCTGAGCTTGATTTCGCCGCTGGAGCGAAAGTGTCCGGCGGCAGGGCCGTATCGGTGGTTGAACTGGACGATGGCCTTCTGGAAGCGGTAAGTCGCTTGGTTAGCCTGTTGGATGAACCGGCGTTGATGACGTCGATTTACCCGCTGATCTTGCAGGAGATCACCATTCGGTTACTGAACGGGCAACATGGACTGACATTACGGAATTTGGTCGCGCAGGGATCGCCAAGCCAGCAAATTGCCCGGGTGTTGTCGTGGCTCAAACTCAACTTTGCGCAGGATTTGTCGATGGAAGCCTTGGCCGCCAAAGCCTGCATGAGCCCATCGACATTCAGGCAGCACTTCCGCGCACTGACCGGCATGAGCCCTCTGCAATATTTGAAGAGCCTGCGTTTGCAGGAGGCACGGCAGATGATGATGAATGAAGGGCTGGATGCCGGCAGCGCGGCGGTGCGGGTAGGCTATGAGAGCGCCTCGCAGTTCAGCCGTGAATATACCCGCCTGTTTGGCGCGCCTCCTCTACGCGATATCAAGCGGATACGCGAGGCCGGCTGAGCGTAATATAAATGCAAAAAGCCCGCCTGAGGGATCTCAGGCGGGCCATTTTGACGATCTTTAAACGAAGTTTAAGCGATATCGAAGCGATCGAGGTTCATGACCTTGTTCCAGGCGGCGACAAAGTCCCGAACAAAACTCTCCTGGGCATCCGCACTGCCGTAAACTTCTGCCAGCGCCCGCAGTTGCGCATGTGAACCGAAGATCAGATCGGCGCGGGTTGCCGTCCATTTCAGCGCACCGGTCTGGCGATCCTGGCCTTCAAACACGCCGTCCTCATCCGCCTTTTTCCAGGTTGTGCCCATATCCAGCAGGTTAACGAAGAAATCGTTGGTGAGCGTTTCAGGCCGCTGAGTCAACACGCCGTGCTGGCTTTGGCCGACGTTGGCGTTCAACACCCGCAATCCGCCCAACAGCACCGACATTTCCGGCGCGCTCAGGGTAAGCAACTGCGCCTTGTCCACCAGCAATGCCTCGGGAGAAATGCGGTAACGGGTATCAAGGTAGTTGCGGAAACCGTCGCCCACCGGCTCCATGGCCGCGAACGATTCGATATCGGTTTGCTCTTGCGAAGCGTCCATGCGCCCCGGCGTGAAAGGAACGGCCACCGGGTGGCCGGCATTGCTCGCCGCCTGCTCAACGCCAGCACAGCCTGCCAACACGATCAGATCCGCCAGCGAGACTTTTTTGCCGTCGGTCTGCGCATCGTTGAAGGTGCGCTGAATGCCTTCCAGCGTGGCCAGCGTTTGCGCCAGCTGAGCGGGCTGATTCACCGCCCAGTCTTTCTGCGGTGCCAGGCGGATGCGGGCGCCGTTGGCGCCGCCGCGTTTGTCGGAACCGCGGAAGGTGGAGGCCGAGGCCCAGGCGGTGGAGACCAGCTGTGAAATCGGCAGGCCGGAGGCCAGGATTTTGCCTTTGAGATCGGTGATATCCTGCTGATTAATCAGCTTATGGTTAATCGCCGGAACCGGATCCTGCCAAATCAGCTCTTCAGCCGGGACTTCCGGGCCGAGATAACGTGCGCGTGGGCCCATATCGCGATGGGTCAGTTTGAACCAGGCGCGGGCGAAGGCGTCGGCGAACTCATCCGGATTCTGGAAGAAGCGGCGCGAAATCTGCTCGTACGCCGGATCGAAGCGCAGCGACAGATCGGTGGTCAGCATGGTAGGGCGATGTTTCTTCGCCGGATCGAACGCGTCGGGAATGGTTTCGCCGACGTCCTTGGCTACCCACTGGTGCGCGCCAGCCGGGCTCTGCGACAGCTCCCACTCGTATTCGAACAGGTGCCGGAAGAAGTCATGGTTCCACTGGGTCGGGGTGGTGGTCCAGGTGACCTCAAGGCCACTGGTGATTGCATCTTTACCCTTACCGGTACCGAAGGTGCTTTGCCAGCCGAGGCCCTGCTGTTCCAAACCTGCACTTTCCGGATCGGGGCCGACGTGCGAAGCGGGGCCTGCGCCATGGGTTTTGCCGAAGGTATGGCCGCCGGCGATCAGCGCGACGGTTTCTTCGTCATTCATCGCCATTCTGGCGAAGGTCTCGCGGATGTCGCGTGCTGCGGCGATCGGGTCGGGATTACCGTCCGGGCCTTCCGGGTTCACGTAGATCAGGCCCATTTGCACTGCCGCCAAAGGGTTCTCGAGATCACGGTCACCTGAATAACGGCTGTTCTCGCCGCCACTCGTTTCCAGCCAAATTTTTTCCGCGCCCCAGTAAACGTCGTCCGGCTCCCAAACGTCGGCGCGGCCGCCCGCGTAACCAAAGGTTTTGAAGCCCATGGATTCCAGCGCCACATTGCCGGTCAGGATCAACAGATCGGCCCAGGAAATTTTACGGCCGTACTTCTGCTTGATAGGCCACAGCAACCGGCGCGCCTTGTCGAGGCTCACGTTGTCGGGCCAGCTGTTGAGCGGGGCAAAACGCTGCTGGCCGGAGCCTGCGCCGCCGCGGCCGTCGCCGATACGGTAGGTGCCGGCGCTATGCCAGGCCATGCGGATGAACAAGCCGCCGTAGTGGCCGAAGTCCGCCGGCCACCATTCCTGAGAGTCGGTCATCAGGGCATGCAAATCTTGTTTGACCGCCGCCAGATCCAGGCTGTTGAAAGCGTCGGCGTAGTTGAAATCTTTGTCCATCGGGTTGGACAGGGAGGAGTGTTGGTGCAGGTGTTCCAGACTAAGTTGGTTTGGCCACCAGTCCTGGTTCGAATTACCACGCTGGGGAAGGGTCTTGTTGTTGCCACCCGAAAATGGGCATTTGCTTTCAGTTGTCATGATGCGCTCTCTGCTTGTGTCGGATGTTGCGCTAATGGGGGGAACCCCTGAGTCAATCTGATCGTTATTGGGTTTCGTCACCTGAGCCAACGGCGGGTAGAAGGAAACTCAGTAGTAAGCTTAGACAGTGGTTGGCAAGAGATAAAATAGGAATGGTTGAATTCTGCGATAGTTACGGACGATTGAGTTTATCTGCATTGATAGGCATTGCCAGAAAGGCGTATGGCGGCCAAAAAGCGTAAAAACGCTCAGGTCCCCGGTACCGATTTTTCTAAACCCGTTTCCTTTCTGCTGAAAATATACGACCAAAGGTAACAAAAAGTGATCGTGATCAATATCACACTTTGATGAGGATATAACCTGATTGCTGAACGATAAACACTAATGATTTTTAGGGGATAGATATGAAAATTAGGGATTTTTTGGTGCAAACTCCGCGGGAAAGACGCCGTTATGGCGTCGCGCTTTTTGTCGGCGTTATCGCCGGGCTGTTGTCTGCCTTCGTTAAGTGGGGCGCAGAAGTTCCGCTTCCGCCAAGGACCATTCTGGATGGACGCGCGGAATTTAATCCACCGTATCTTTTCCTGAGAGATTATTTGGGCATAGATCCCACGGCAACGGTTTACACCTTTTCGGAGCATGTGATCAATCCGGTTATGGTGACGCACATTATTTTCTCGTTGGTGTTTGCCATCGGCTACTGCGTGGTTGCCGAAGTCTTCCCGAAAGTAAAACTCTGGCAGGGCGTGCTCGCCGGCTTAATTGCCACGGTGTGCGTTCACGGCATCAGTTTTCCGCTGCTTGGCTTAACGCCGCCTTTATCCATGCTGCCCGTCGAGGAGTATGTTTCAGAAATACTGGGGCATGCATTCTGGTTCTGGGCGATCGAACTTGTTCGGCGTGACCTGCGCAACAGAATAACGCATCAGCCGGATGCGGAAGTTCCTCTCGGCTCACCGTTCCGTTAAGCCCATGCGGTAGGCATAAAAGCCCTGAATGCAGGGCTTTTCCTTCTCGTTGATTATCGTCGTCATGAAGGAGTCTGGCTCAGGGGAATTCTTTAACCCCCGGTTAATCCAGCAACTTCATTTCCAGTGCACGGTTCATGGCTTGGGTACGGCTGTTGACGCTGAGCTTGGCATAGGCGTTCTTGAGGTGCCATTTCACGGTCTGTGCAGAAATAACCAGGGAACGAGCGATGTCTTTGTTCGTCTGGCCTTCGGCTATCAGGCGTAATACCTGAAGTTCGCGCTCACTGAGACCCCAATAAACGTCATTGTTGCTCTGACGCGGCTGTTCACCGGTCTGCGCGGCCTTATCTACCAGGCGAAGCTGCGCACCTTGCTCGTTGCAGGCGGCAAGGTCTTCCCGCATATGGATAAGCAAAGGCTGCAAGCTGTCGCCGGCATCAAGAAAGCTTCGCATGAGGTGCGGGTGTTCAGCCAGTTGCAGAACCGGTTGCAGCGTAGTGCAGGCAGCCGCGTTTTTACCGGCCTTCCACAAGGCTAATGACCAGAGCGCACGCAGGCGCGCGGCGGTGAGCCAGTCGCGTCGATTTTCCTGTGCGGTAACCAGTTCGGCCAGCAGTTTGCAGGCTTGCGGCGCCTGGCCGGAGGCCAGCAGCAGGCGACTGCGGCTGAGTGCCGCATGCTGAGCGATCGCACGTTGGCAAGGGTGTTCGGCATCAATCCCGGCATGGCGCGCCAGCTGTTCCAGTTGCCGCTGCAGTTGCTCGGCACCGGGGCGATCCGCTCGTTGCAGGCGCACTCTCACTTGCTCGGCCAACAACAGAGCCTGCAACCGTCGCCACCCGCGAGACACCGCCAGTTGCTGTGCATGTTCCAGTAGCCGTTCCGCCTCATGCGGCATGCCGTCATGCAAGGCCTGACGCGCAAGGCAGGTATAGCAACGGCTCAACGCGTCGGGTGGGCTGAAACGGTCGATGAGCTCGAGCCTGTCCGCCAGCAGATGATCGAGCGAGTCAAGGCTCCTGCGCTCGTAAGCGATTTCCGCCAGTAGCGGCGCGAGCGTCGCTCCGCTGGTCGACTGGGGGCCGGTATAACGCTCGGCCTGGCGCAACGCATTGCCGGCATACAGCCCGGCGTTCTCCAAATCGCCCTGGCAAAGATGGCACTGGGCGATGATAAAAGCGCGGTAAACCGAGACGAACAGATTGTCCAGCGGGCTGTCCGGGCTGGGCATATGGCGTTGGACCGCCAGGGCCTCGGCATAGCGCTGGTTAACCACGTGGCAGTAGCTGAGAATATTGCAGATCAGGCCATCGACCCAGGTATCGCCGCAAGGCACTTCGGCCAGCAGAGGCTCGACAATCGCCAGGCTCTCGGGGATGTTTTCGGCAAAGGCTTCGCAGATGGCGCGCACTACCCGCAACTTGATCCAGGCGCTGCGGGCCATCCCGTCACGGTGATCCGCCACCATTTGGTCGAGGCTGTCGAGCAACTGTCGCGATTCATCGAAGCGGAAATAGTGCGCCAGCGCCCAGGCCAGATTGATTTGAAGGTCAATGCGTGACGGATCAACGCTCGCCGGCAAGTGACGCATCCAGGAAACCAGAGTATCGATATCTCCCTCTTCAGCCAGGGATTGCGCGCTCGCACCATCCTGGCCGGGGCTATGAACCGGCTTGCCGGCGGCCAGCGCATGGCGTACCGCCTCAGCCCACAACAGCTGTTCGGCGAACCAATGACTGGCGCGTTCGTGCAACTGTTTAAGGTTGATATCGGCGCGATGGCGCAATGCCACGCCCAGGGTTTCCTGCAAGAGGGGATGATAGCGGAACCAATAGCCTTGCTCGTCAAGGGCCGAGAGGAACAGGTTGTGCCGCTCAATCCATTCCAGCATCGCTTCGCTGTCGTCACGCCCGGTGACGGCGTTGCACAGTCCTGCATTCAAACGATTGAGGAACGCCGTTTGCATCAGGAAGTCGAGCACTTCCGCCGGCAGCGGATCAAGCACCACTTCTTTCAGGTAACGGGCGATGGATCGCGTCCCCCCGCGCAGATTGTGGATCAGGTGCCCAGGGTCTTCACGCAATTCGGGGGACAACGAGGCGATCTTCATGCCCGCGATCCAGCCCTCCGTCGCGGACAGCAGCCGAAGGGCATCCTGATTGCTGAGCGGCACGGCGACCGTCTGGCTGAAATAGTTCCGGGTTTCTTCGAGCGTGAACTGCAGGTCCTGATCATAGATTTCCACCAACTGATCCTGGGCCTGCAGGCGGCTCAACGACAGGCTCGGGTGGAACCGGCTGCCGATGATCAGATGCAGCGCCGCAGGCGCATGCCTGAGCAGATAGCTCAGGGCTTCATGTACGCCGGCGTCATTGATCATATGGAAGTCGTCGATGATCAGATACAGGTCGTGCGGACAATAATGCAATTGGTTAATCAGCCCAGCCAGCAACTGCAGCGAGCTCGAGGGCGCTTGCTCTTCCATGTTCTGCCAAAAATCGGCGTCCCAGTCGGCATAGAGCGGGCGCAAAGCATGCAGCAGATAAGGGATGAACTGCCAGACGTCATCGTCGTCCTCATCAAGGCTGAGCCAGGCAACGCGTTCACCTTGGCCGATCAACTGCTGGTGCCATTGCGCCAACAGCGTGGTTTTGCCGAATCCCGCGCCTGCACAAACGACGGCCAGACGGCGCAGGTGCGCTTGATCGAGGCGTTTGAGCAGGCGCGGGCGCTGTAGCAGCAGGATAGAAGAGCGGGGCGGAACGAATTTGGTCAGGATGAGCGGCAAGCCTCTCGTCAGCCGCAAAGGCCCCGAGACCAACGATGTAGATTGGGAACCTGCAAAATCCGATTGCTTCATCCGTGGTTGCCTGCCCGTATTTTGTTTTTTCAATTGTACGTCAGAGCCCGGGATGAAACGGAGCCGTCGTTCTGGATAGATAAACAAAATTCAGAAACTTTGACCTTGAGCATGAAAACCCCCACTTACCCCCCCATTAGGGTGGCTTCGCAGCTTCCCGAAACACCCGTACATTTTTTGTATCGGTGTGGTTAGGGTGTGTTCACCCTGTCAAATAGCCCCGCCTGTCCGACCCTTATTGAGGAGAATCAGATGACGCTGAGCAAACAGGCTTTGCTGCAGGCTTACCGTAAGATGCGCGAGATCAGGACATTCGAGGAGCGCCTGCATCAGGAAAATACCAGCGGTGACATTCCGGGCTTCATTCACCTTTATACCGGTGAGGAGGCTATTGCGGTGGGGGTCTGCGAAAATTTGACCGACGCCGATTTCATTGGTTCTACGCACCGTGGACATGGCCACTGCATTGCCAAAGGCTGTGATATTCACGGCATGATGGCCGAGATTTTCGGTAAGGACAGCGGTTTGTGCCGCGGCAAGGGCGGCTCTATGCATATTGCCGATCTGTCGAAAGGCATGCTGGGCGCGAACGCCATCGTTGGCGGAGCCCCGCCGTTGGCCATTGGCGCTGCGCTGACGGCCAAGACCCTGAAAACCGGCAAGGTCGGCGTGTCTTTCACCGGCGATGGCGGGTCCAACCAGGGCCTGGTATTTGAAGCCATGAACATGGCCGTGGTGCTGCAATTGCCGGCCGTCTTCATTTTCGAGAACAACGGCTATGGCGAAGGGACTGGCCATGACTACGCCGTCGGCGGCCGCGATATCGCCAAACGTGCCGCCGGCTTCGGCCTCCCGGCGGTGACGGTCGACGGCACCGATTTCTTTGCCGTCTACGAAGCCACCGCAGAGGCGGTCAGGCGCGCTCGCGAGGGGGGCGGCCCCAGCGTGATTGAGGCCAAGGCCTTCCGCTGGCACGGCCACTTCGAGGGCGATCCGGCGTTGTACCGCGCTGAGGGTGAGGTCCAACGCCTGCGTGAACAGCACGATCCGCTGAAGATCTTTACCGACAAGGTCAAAAAACAGATCACCCAAGAGGAGCTGGCGGCGATCGACGCGGAAGTTGAAGCGCTGGTCGAGGATGCCGTAACCAAAGCCCGCGCGGCCGCCTATCCGGCCCCGGAAGATCTGCTGACCGACGTCTACGTTTCCTATTGAGGGTGATGACAATGGCTATAAAAACCTATCGTGAAGCGGTCAAGGAAGCGCTGGCTCAGGAAATGGAGCGTGACGAGCGCGTGGTGCTGATCGGCGAAGACTTGCGTGGCGGCCATGGCGGCAACGCGCCGGAGGAGGCGAGGATAGAGGCCTTTGGCGGCGTGCTCGGCGTGACCAAAGGGTTGTGGACGCAGTTCGGCTCCGACCGCGTGATCGACACGCCGATTACCGAGTCGGCGATCATCGGCATGGCTGCCGGCGCTGCGGCGACCGGTCTGCGGCCGGTGGCCGAGCTGATGTTCATGGACTTTTTCGGCGTCTGCCACGATGCGCTGTACAACCAGGCCGCCAAGTTCCGCTACATGTTTGGCGGCAAGGCCAAGGCGCCGTTAGTGATGCGCGGCATGATCGGCGCCGGCTTCTCTGCGGCGGCCCAGCATTCGCAGTCGCCCTACAATATCTTCGCCACTACGCCGGGCCTGAAGGTGGTGGTGCCTTCCACGCCTTATGACGTCAAGGGCCTGCTGATCCAGTCGATCCGCGACGACGATCCGGTGGTGTTCTGCGAACATAAAATGCTTTACGACCTCAAGGGGGAAGTGCCGGAAGGCATTTATACCATTCCGCTGGGCGTGGCCAACTACACCCGCGAAGGGGAGGACGTCACCATCATCGCGCTGTCGGCGATGGTGCATAAAGCCAACGAGGTGGCCGACAAACTGGCCAAAGAGGGCATCTCGGTGGAGGTGGTCGATCCGCGTACGATTTCTCCGCTGGACGAGGAAGGCATTCTGGAGTCGGTGGCGTCGACGGGCCGTGTGGTGATCGTCGACGAGTCGGCGGCGCGTTTCGGCTTTGCCCATGATGTCGCGGCACTGATCGCTTCCCAGGCATTCCATTTCCTCAAAGCGCCGATTGTGCTGGTCACACCGCCGCACACCCCGGTGCCGTTTTCTCCCGCCCTCGAAAAGCTTTGGATCCCCAGCGTCGAGCGGATCGAGGCCGCCGTCCGCCAAGTGCTGGAGGATTGAGCAATGAGTGATATCAAAACGCTTGAAATGCCCAAGTGGGGCCTTTCGATGGAGGAAGGGTTGCTCGCGCAGTGGTCTATCCGGGAAGGCGACAGCTTCACCAAGGGGCAGGAAATCTGCGAGATCGAGACCAGCAAAATCGTCAACGTGCTTGAGGCCCCTTTCGCCGGGACCCTGCGGCGGATACTCGCCCGGCAGGGCGATACCCTTAAGGTGGGGGCGGCGCTGGCGCTGGTGGCTGAGGCTTCGATCAGCGATGCCGAACTGGACGCCTTCACGGCCAGTCTGGCCGTGGCGGGGCCGGCAGCGTCTGTCGCACCGCCTCCCGCGCGCCCTGCGGCAGCCCCGACACTCGACAACGCACTTCCCACGGCATCGGCCCCATCCACCCAACCGGTGTCCGCCAGTGGGCAGACCGAGGTACCGCTCGGCCTGCAGGGAAGCACCGATGCCGCACAGGTCAATGCCACGCCACACGCGTTGCGCCTGGCCGCCAGGCTGGGGGCCGACCTGAGCAAGGTGCGCGGCAGCGGACGTGAAGCGCGTATCTCGGTGGCCGATCTCGAGAGCGCTATCCTTGCCGCAGGGGGCCGCATCGCATCGCCGACGTTGCCATCGCGTTCAGGCAAAGCGCCACGCTCGCACGCCGACGACAGTCAGATACCGGCAACCCCGCTGGCGCGCCGTCTGGCCGGCAAACTGGGGATCAACCTGCACGACTGCCGCAGCAGCGGTTCACGCGGGCGAGTTACTCGTGATGATGTGCAGGCGGCGGCTCTGCTGCTCGACGGGCAGCCGCAGACAGCGACTGCACCGAATGCGGCGCCGGCGGCCTTTGAGAACTTGCCCATGTCGGGCATGCGCAGGGCGATCGCCACCCGCTTGCAGGCTTCCAAGCAACATTCGCCGCACTTCCGCCTGATCGCCGATCTCGATCTGGAGCGCCTGTTGGCGTTGCGCAAAGAAATCAACCTCGGCGCGCCCGGCGTCAAGATTTCGGTTAACGATCTGCTGGTTAAGGCCTGCGCTCAAGCGCTGGTGGCGGTGCCGGATGTCAACGTACAGTTCGACGAAGCCGGCCAGAGCATCCGCCGCTTTGCCGATGCCGACATCTCGGTGGCCGTTGCGCTGCCGGCCGGGCTGATTACCCCCATAGTGTGCGCCGCCAACCGTAAGTCGGTCAGCGAGATCTCGCACGACATTCATTCCCTGGTGACCCGGGCGAAAGCCGGCACGCTCAAGCCCGAAGAGTTCCAGGGCGGCACTTTTAGTGTGTCGAACCTGGGCATGCTCGGCGTGCGCCAGTTTGACGCCATCATTAACCCGCCCCAGGGCGCGATCCTCGCGATCGGTGCCGGCGAGGCACGGGCGGTGGTGCGCGACGGGCAGATCGTCGCGCGCCATCAACTGACGGTGTCGCTGTCCTGCGATCACCGGGTCATCGATGGAGCGCTGGGCGCGGCTTTTCTCCAGGAACTCAAGCGACTGGTTGAAACACCGACCCTGATGTTTGTCTAGGAGACGAGCTATGCACGACAAATACGATGTACTGGTGATCGGCGGCGGGCCGGGAGGCTATGTTGCCGCCATCCGCGCCGGCCAGCTCGGGCTGCGTACGGCGCTGGTGGAAAAACAGCATCTGGGGGGCATCTGTCTGAACTGGGGGTGTATCCCAACCAAGGCGCTGCTGCACGGTGCCGAGGTGGCGCACAGCATCGCCCATGCCGACCAACTGGGTTTCAGTGTCGGCGAGGTGAGTTTCGATCTCCAGAAACTGGTGCAGTTTAGCCGCTCGGTGTCGCAACAGTTGACCGGTGGGGTCGAGTACCTGTTGAAGAAGAATGGCGTAACGGTGTTCGACGGCACTGCCCGCCTGCGGGGCAAGGGGCAGGTGACGGTGGTCGATGCCAAGGGGGGCGAGCGCGACTACCGGGCCGACCACGTAATTCTTGCGACCGGCGCCCGCCCGCGTGCGTTGCCGGGGATCGTGCCGGATGGCGAGCGGATCTGGACCTACTTCGAGGCGCTGCAACCCAAAAAATTGCCGAAATCCTTGTTGATCATCGGCTCCGGCGCCATCGGCGTCGAGTTCGCCAGCCTCTACAACGATCTTGGCAGCGAAGTGACGCTGGTAGAGGTGGCCGCACAGATACTGCCGATTGAGGACGCCGAGGTGTCGGCGGCGGTGCGCAAGTCGTTTGAGCGGCGGGGCATTCAGGTGCATACCCAGACGCAGGTAACGCAGGTGCAGCTCACGGACGCGGGAGGGCGTTGCACGTTGAAAAATGCCGGCGCCGAACAGGTGCTGGAGGTAGAACATGTGCTGTTGGCGGCCGGCGTCCAGCCTAATGTCGAAGACCTCGGGCTGGAGGCGCTGGGCGTCGAGCTGGATCGCGGCTTTATCAAGACGGATGACGCCTGCCGCACCAACGTCTTCGGCCTTTACGCTATCGGCGACGTGGCCGGCCCGCCGTGCCTGGCGCACAAGGCCAGCCACGAAGGGACGATCTGCGTCGAGACGCTGGCCGGCGTCGAAGGCGTGCACAAGCTTGACCGTAGTTATGTGCCCGGTTGTACCTATGCCCGGCCGCAGGTTGCCAGTCTGGGCCTGACCGAGGCGGCGGCGCGTGCCAGTGGACGGCCACTCAAGATCGGTAAGTTCGCCTATCAGGGCAATGGCAAGGCGCTGGCCGCCGGTGAGGCGGAGGGCTTCGTCAAGACGATTTTCGATGCCGAAACCGGCGAGCTGTTGGGGGCGCACATGGTTGGCGCACAGGTCACCGAACAGATCCAGGGCTTCGGTATCGCCCATCATCTGGAGGCCACGGACGAGAGCCTGCTGTCGGTCATTTTTGCGCATCCGACGCTCTCTGAAGCCATGCATGAATCGATCCTCGCGGCCGCTGGCCGACCTCTGCATCAATAGGACAATACGGGAAAGGATAACAGCCTGATCCGATTGCGTTTTCGCTAGCGGAAACCAACAAAAAACTCTCCATTAGACGTAGTACAAAACGAAACAGGAATAATCATGTCGACAGGTTTGAACGGAAAGGTAGCCATTATCACTGGCGCAGCGCGTGGCATTGGCCGGGGCATCGCACTGCGCCTGGCACAAGAGGGGGTAAACCTTGCGCTGTTGGATTTATCCGCAGATCAGCTTGGTGCAGTCAGGCAAGAGGTGGAGTCTTTCGGGGTAAAAGCGACAACCTACGTTGCCGATATCAGCAAGCGCGAGGAGGTGTATGCGGCCATCGAGCACGTTGTGAGTACGCTGGGTACCTTGGATGTGATGATTAATAACGCCGGCATTTCGCAGGTAAAACCCATCGCAGACGTGGTGCCGGAAGATCTTGAGAAGATCCTGAACATCAATATCGGGGGGGTGACCTGGGGGATCCAGGCCGCCGCGGCGAAATTTAAACAGCTCAACAAAAACGGCAAGATCATCAATGCTTGTTCCATCGCCGGTCACGAGGGTTTTGCATTGCTGGGCGTGTACTCCGCCACCAAATTCGCCGTACGCGCATTGACCCAGGTTGCGGCAAAGGAATACGCCAGCGACAACATTACCGTCAACGCCTATTGCCCTGGGGTGGTCGGCACCGATATGTGGGTGGAAATAGACCAGCGTTTCTCGGAGATTACCGGTGCCCCGAAAGGCGAAACCTATAAGAAATACGTCGATGGCATTGCCTTGGGGCGCGCACAGACTCCGGCCGACGTCGCGGCACTTGTCGCTTTTCTTTCCAGCGACGATGCTGCCTATATCACCGGTCAGTCGATTTTGACCGACGGGGGGCTGGTTTATCGCTAACCGGTGCCGCTCTTTTAAGCCTTCCTAAGGAGCTTCGAGGTGTTTGCCTCATCCGTGGCGATTCGCTTCGGGCCGTTTTTGGGCGGAGGAGGGTAGGCGATTCAATGACGCCAAAGCAAAAATCCCGCTCGGTTATCCCTGAGCGGGATTTTTTAATTTGGTCCCTGATAGGGGCATCTTTGCCAGTAACTGACAGATAGTTAAGCCAGGTTAGAAAAACCTGCCGTCAAAACCGCCGGAATGACCACCCAATCAAACCATGGCGATGCGGTAGTCAGGGGCCGGCAAAAGTGTAGCGATATTAGGAATAGCTATTTAGCAGCTAAAGTCGTTAAATAGTTGTGAGCTCATCTATTAAGGATCTACCCCGCATCAATAAATTCGATAGCCATATCGAAATTATTCGCTAGAGAGATGTTTGGAATTGTTCTAATAATAGTAACGCCGGCAAGAATGAATATCAAAAGTAAGAATGCTTCTCTCCATGAAACTGAATAAGATAATTTCAGATGTTTCAGATATAGACACTTTATGTCAATGGTTTGGCGGAATTTATCGGTTTCATATGCAACCAGGGTTGTCGGTTCATAGAGTACGAAATATGAAGTCGACGAGATAGAGGCAAAAATAAGAATATGGAGTATTAAATGTTTATTCGGCCACTTAAATTAACTCAGCACGTCGATGTGCAGGGGCCAGAAAATGCTACTACTCTGGTTCTTCTCCATTCTCTGGGGACGGATTTGCACCTTTGGGATTTACAAATGCCGCGTTTGACTGAACGTTATCGCGTTGTTCGTCTGGACATCCGCGGCCATGGATTAAGCGCAGTCGACGCTCTGCCATTTTCAATGTCAGATTTAGCCGATGATGTCGTGGCAGCGCTGGATCATCTTCAAATCAACGAGTTTTACGTCGCCGGGGTTTCAATCGGCGGAACAATAGCGCAATGGATTGGCTTCAAGATCCCCAAACGAGTGCAGGGAATGATTATTATTGATACTGCACTGGTGAATGCCGCTCCGCCGTCGCTCTGGCGCGCCCGGGCTGAAGATGTATTCCACCACGGTATTGAACATCTCGAGATGGGGATTTTGAGCAAATGGGTGACACCGAAATTTATCGACTCACCCTACGCAGACGGCATGAAGCAAATGCTGCGCCGGACAACGGTTGAAGCCTTCGCGGGTTGTTCTTATGCCATCGCCGATACCGATCTGACCGATATGAATATTCCGGGGGTAAGGGCTGTGGTCGTGAGAGGGAGTGAGGATCAACTTACGCCCCCGGACTACGCGCAACGTCTGGCAACAAAGCGAAATGCAGAATTGCATACCCTACCCGGCGCTGCCCATTTACCGAATTTTGAGCAACCCGCGGCGCTCACTGATGAAATCATCTCGTTCATTGAGAAAAAGAATACACATTAAAAATCCGCAGCAGAAAGCCGCCGATGAAAGGGGTGCATGCGCGCTGTTAATGGGCAAATCTGGCATGGCAGACGATAAAAAGTCTGATGCGCGATCGGAGTAAATCATATGAATCGTCGGTTGTTTATTGGCGGAAGCCTGGGCCTGTGCGCAGGGGCGGCAATGCTTCCTGCCGTATTTAAGGGATTAATGAGTCAGGGTGATCTCCTCGAGATGGAACTGGCGAGTGGAACAGTGACAATCAGTTTATTTCCCGATTTGGCACCAGGACATGTTGAACGCATAAAATCGCTGGTGCAGGTCAAATTTTACGATGGCATGCCGTTTAGCCGGGTCATAGGAGGTTTTATGGCACAAACGGGTGATCCGATAAAAGAGACTCGTCTGGATTACAGGCGATTACCGGCGCTGGCCGCAGAATTTAATAGCCTGCCTTTCGAGCGCGGTACCCTCGGCATGGCCCGATCACGACATCCACACAGTGCCAGCCATCAGTTTTTCATCACCTCCGCCAGAGCAGGCTATTTAGACCAAAATTATACGGCTTTTGGGAAAGTAACGCGTGGCATCGAGTTGATTGACCAACTCCGCCAGGGGGCACCTGATACGGGCTCGGTGGTTAATCCGGATGTCATTAAAAGCATAAGATTAGCCACTGTCAGAGCAGCATAAAATAACCCAACGTCTTAAATATCAATCTGAGGGAGTAGATATAAGATGCCCAGCATTACGCTCTATACGTCTGCAAGCCATCGGCTGGATGCAGATTCTTTTGCAGAGTTTTCAATTACTTTAGCCCATCTCGCCAAAGAGATACTGAAAGCGGGAGAAAATAATATTCACATCAGCTACCTCACCGCAGAGATAGGTTTTGGCACGCCGGTCTACTTCGAAGCCAAGCTCAGGCAGGAAGTTTTCCGCACGGCGTCCGTGTTGAATGAATTTATGCATCAGGTTGATTTGTTAATTAAGGAGAAAACAGGAGTCACAGCGCGAATTCGCTGTTTCTCTTTTGAAGCGAGTCATATTTATGCAAAGAACTAAGGAACAGATTATGAATGCCAATTTTCCAACAAGAGATCTCGGCGATATCGAGGTCACGGCGGTTAGCGATGGATATTTGCAAGTTGACTTCGGAATGCTTTCAAATGTTGATGAGGAAGAATGCGAGGAAATTCAACGCGGTGCGCAGGTTAATGAGCTCAATGCGGTTCATATTAATACCTTCCTGGTTCGCCGGAAGGGGAAAAATATTCTTATTGATAGCGGGGCCGGAGGCGTTAAGGGCTGGGGTGGCAGGCTGATCTCCAATCTCGCCAGGCTGGATATACAACCTGAGGATATTGATGCCGTTCTTCTGACACACGCACATCCGGACCATATCGGTGGATTATTAAGCGCAGAGGGTGAGGCCGTATTTGCCAATGCCGAATTGATCATAAACAGCGAAGAATTTAATTATCTGGAAGACGATGAAAACTTCGCCGCAGTGAGTGATCGGGTAAAGGGTAATTTCCTGTTAGCGCGGAGTATATTTAAAAAGTATCAGAAAAGTCTTCGTCTGATCGACAAAGGCGAGGTATTTCCTGGTATTTTTGCCATCCCGCTGAAGGGCCACACGCCGGGTCATACGGGTTACCGGATTGAGGGAAGCAGAGATAGTCTGTTGATTTGGGGAGATATTGTTCATTTCCCGCATATTCAATTGCTAAAACCGGAGGTTGCCATCGCCTTTGACTATGATCCTCAAATGGCGGCAGAGACACGTTCCCGCGTACTTGATATGGTTAGTTCGGACAGGATCCTTGTCGGCGGTATGCATTTTGGTGAACAAGGATTTGGTTATATTGAAAAGCTTAAATCTGGATATGGGATCGTCAAGATCTAAGAGTGAAAAATATAGATAGAACGTTCTGATCTAAAAATAATGTATTTACTTAACGGCATCGCAATGGTGAATTATTGGCAACCTGCCAGGCTCTGCTACGTTGCTTTGCCGTTATTAATTTTTCCTGTGCAACATGGTCGCTATGCTACCGAATAAAATTTTCAGTATAAAATACTATCCTCAGGGGAAACACCATGAATACTGCAATAAACAGAGAAATAAGTATTGATGCTATTCACGCTGGCGTAAATGAATCAGAGGGGAGTCAGTCAGTGACGACGGGGAAATTACCCTCGCCACCCAAGCTTCCATCACTTACCGGAAGCAGATTCTGGGCCGCATTATTGGTGTTTTTATTTCATTCATCGCTTCCCAGCGATCTGGCACCATTTTCAGATCCGACTATTCAACATATTTTCACTGTTATCGTGGGCAAAGCAGGATGGCTCGGCGTTTCCTATTTCTTTATACTCAGTGGATTCATTATGGTATGGTCCGCGAGAGATAACGACACCGTGGGTGATTTTTATCTGCGACGTTTTGCAAAGATTTATCCCATGCATTGTCTGACCTGGGCTATAGCCTTTATTATTGGTGCCATGAGTATATATCAGTATAAACTATGGGCATCGAATCTGTTTTTATTGAATACCTGGGTTGATGATGTTCGTTATTTTTTTGTGGGTAACAGACCCAGCTGGTCACTTTGCATAGAAGCCATGTTTTATCTCTCATTCCCGTTTCTTTTCAGAATCATGAAGGTAATACCTGAAAAATTCGATTTACTCGGATTAACCGTCGTCACCGCGGCGTCCTTGCTGGTTCAAACCTACATTTACCTTTGGGTTGAGCCGAATCAGATGATGAAGGCGTTTCCGATTTCACAGCAACACTTTTGGGTTTCATATATTTTCCCGCCATCACGCATATTTGAGTTTCTTGCCGGTATGTTTGCAGCCCGGTTGCTGATGAATGGACGGGCACTTGTGCTCACGAAAACAGCTTCATTTGCCTTGCTTGCAGTCGCGTACATCGGTGCCATGTATCTCCCATACCAGTTCAGCATGAGTGTGGTTTTCATCATTCCCGTTTGTTTATTAATCATCTCGATGGCGGGTGATGATTTAAAAAATCGAAATACACTGTTAAACACTAAAACGTCCGTGTGGTTAGGAGAGATATCCTATTCCTTCTATATGGTTCATTTCTTGGTACTCTTCTACTTTTTGAACCTCACGGCGGGAAGAAAATTTAACTTGCCAGAGGGGATTGCGCTTATCGCCGTTGCGTTAGTCCTGTCCGTTTCATGCGCGTCTTTTTTATATAGTTACTTTGAAGTACCCATGATGAAATTAATTTTAGAGAAGTGCAGAACGAAAGGATTAGTCATTCTGCGTAAATCTGCATGATATACAGCGGAGCATTCAGCATCTTGTCGTGAAAATACGGTGATCTGTTGAAGTTTGGCTTGTTCAGAGGGGAGGGCATACGTCAGATGTATGCCCTCCCGTTTTCTGTCTGATGGGTGGCTGTCAGTAAAGAGGGGAAATGTACGGGCGTTTGCTACAAGTATCTAATAACCGATATTGTGCAGTCGGGGATCCTGAAAAACTGAAGTCATTACCCCTCTGAATTTAGTGCTATCCAGATAAGGTGAATCGGCACGGTAAACAAGTTCTATCTTGAAGTCATTAAACTGGCCACAGAGCTCATGAATTTTTATCTTATTTTGCACTTCGCTACTGATCGAACAACGTAATACTAACGACACGCCTTTACCGGCAGCAATGCTGGAGAACAGCACGGGATAGGATCCACATTCGACAAGTCGTTTGGGTGTGATATGACCTTCATCAAAGAGAACATTATAGTTGCGGGTCGTGGTAGCACATTTTTTGCTGCTGAGTAAAAAAACTTCGCCATCCAGACTGGAGATATCTTTTATTGTCGGGTAGTTTTTCTCGGTAATAATAACCAGTTCGCTGGAGAGCAGTATGGAACGTGTATGTTGCGTGTTTGAAAACCCCGCCCCGATGATTACCGCATCAAACTCGTTTTGGTCAAAGGCATTGAGCAAACTCATTGTATTTCCAATCGAAATATCTATGTTCCACCCCAAATCATGACCCAGGTCGATCAGTGAGTTAACGATATAGGGGGGTAAACATTCGATTATGCCAATTCGTATATTGATTTGGCTATTTTTTGAATGGGAAATGTTGTTTTTACAATCATCCGCAAGGTTTAATATCTTCAGCGCGTAGTCATACAGTATCTGCCCTTGCGCAGTCAGTGAGCACCCGTCAGTTTTTCGATCTAACAGGGTGACATCCAGGTTATCCTCCAGGCTCCTGATTCGGTGGGAAATACTCGATTGCACTCGATTAAGACGTTCGGCTGCTTGGGTTATGTTCCCCGTCTCCACGACTGTCACGAACGCAAGAAGTTCACTTAGCTTCATTTGAGACCTCATGCTTAAAATTAGTTCACCGTCACAACAATTATTTATATTCTGTATTATTAAATTTGTCACTATGTTTAAACCCCCCTCGCTGAGAGACAGATGCGGGCAATCTGTGACCATCTCAGGGGGGTGTCAGTATTATTACCATCTCAGTAGATGTTAATTCTGAATTGTCAATTATAACAACAGATTCTGCTTGTTTTCCGTCTCTGCAACTCATGCGTTTTTCTCCGTTCTACCAATCACTTTCAATAGGAATATTGTCAGGGCATCAATATTTTCGATGAGCGCCTCGATTTTATTCACTGGTCTTTTATTGCCATGACAATTACGATTTTATGAGCAGGAAGAGGTAATTGCATATAAATCAATTAATTGGCTATTTATATTTTCTTTCTGCATATAACTGTCACTGTTTCCATTAATTGTAATTTGAATAATTCATTTTCGTTTATGGGGTTAAATATGGCGCACGTAGAGTTCGATAAGGTAATGGTTGAACTGGTTGACTATGCCTATGAGCAGGCAACCTTTGATGATGAGACTTTACGGCTGGCGCGTTATTGCCTGCTGGATTCGATAGGTTGCGCGATTGCCGCATCCACCGACCATGACTGTATGCGGCTGATGGCCGGCGCTCAGTTCAGCAAGAGCCGCGAAGGTGTGCCTGTTGCCGGTACCGGGCTAAGACTGGGACCTGTCGAGGCGGCCTTTCATATCGGTTCGATGATCCGCTGGCTGGAGTTCAATGACACCTGGCTTGCGCAAGAGTGGGGGCATCCGTCTGATAATCTGGGGGCAATCCTGGCTGCTGCGGTATGGCAGGGTCGGGCTGACGGTAATCAGCCGCCAATTGATATGACAGCAGTCCTGAATACGATGATTCGTGCCTACGAGATCCACGGCGTGTTGTGTCTGTCGAACTGCTTCAATGCGCTGGGTATTGACCACGTGGTGCTGGTTAAAGTGGCTTCTGCGATCGCCTCAGCTCAGCTCCTCGGCTTGTCAAAAGAGCAGGCATTGAGTGCGCTGTCCAACGCTATTATCGACGGCCATTCTCTCAGAACCTACCGCCATGCGCCCAATGCGGGAACGCGCAAGTCATGGGCTGCGGGTGACGCGACGGCGCGTGGCCTGCAACTGGCGCTATTCGCGCAAACCGGCGAAATGGGTTATCCCACTGCGCTGACGGTCAGCCGGTGGGGATTCGATGATGCCGTTTTGCAAGGCAAGCCATTCAATTTGTCGCGCAACCTGTCGGATTTTGTCATTAAGAATATCTTGTTCAAAGTCCCCAATCCTGCTGAGTACCATGCCCAGACGGCGGTAGAAGCGGCCATCAATCTGCGGGAACGGATACTTGCAGCCGGTTTCTCTCCTGAGAGCATTGAGTATGTGCGGGTAGAAACGACGCGCCCGGCGATTCAGATTATCGATAAATCAGGGCCACTGAGAAACTCCGCAGACCGCGATCACTGTCTCCAGTACATGGTTGCCGTGGGGCTTCAAACCGGCAACCTGACGATTAAGGATTTCCACGAACCGCTCGCCTCGGATCCTCAGTTGGATGCACTGCGGTTGAAAATTACCTGTACTGAACGCCCTTCCTTTACCGAGAGCTATTACGACCCTGAGAAGCGCGCCATTCCCAATACGCTCCATCTGAAATGTCATGGCATGGCCGAAGAGATCTCGGAAACCATTGAATACCCGCTCGGTCATGTTCGCCGTCGTGAAGAGTGTTTTGACGCGCTGCTGACGAAATTCCATCTGAATCTTTCGGACAGCCCGCTGCGTGACCGATCCCATATTCTGGCCGAAACCCTGATTTCTGAATCGAAGCTGGATGCCATGTCCGTCACCGACCTCCTGAAAATGTTCTCCTGGGACTAGGCCTTATCTTAAACACTTACAGTTATTTATTTAGCGCGAGGGAATGAAATGAAAAAAGCAATACTGGTGGGTTGTGGAGCGGAGATCGGCGCGAACCTGCTGATTCAGAATGATCCGGCGAAGGATGGTTTTGCCATTCACACCGTCGTCACGAATCCGCCTTCTTTAGATAAACATTACCCTGAACTGCGTCCGATCGATGGCATCGTGGCTCGTCTGGCGATGGCGCATCCCGGCATACAGTCCCACATCGACATTATCAATGGCGAGACCCTCAGGATCGACGGCCGCGAGGTTCACTTTTTCTTTGGTGATCTTGCCAAAGAGCTTCCCCCGCAGACCGGCCGCTTTGACATTGGCTTTATCGCGACCAGCAAGCTGGATATGGACAAGAACAGCCCTGTCGCCCGCAACATGCAAGAACTCGCGGACGTGGTGCTGGGCGTTGCGGAGGCAAATGAGCTGCCGAGTATTTATGGCTGCCTGGAAGATCTGACCCGTGATGATATTGGCACGATACAACGTCAGGTAGTCGATTCTGGTATGTATTGCCTCGGCTCCTGTCAGACGAATGGGATGCATGCCTCACTGCGCGTTCTCACCGATGCGCTCAGAGCTATCCAATGCAACGCCTCGCATATTGTGTCGGTCGAAACCGATATTGTGCATCCGGACACGCCTAACGGTGTACTCGGCACCCGATCGTTCGAGGGACGCCTGCAGGATGCGCGCGACAATCTCCGTCCGAGCTTCTCGCAAATCGCCATGAGTCAGGACAAGGTGATGCCCTGGGCACCGTTAGTGAATACCGTTTCATTACGTGCGCCTGTGCATGCACCCGGATATCAGATCAACCGTTTTATCGTAAAGGATGGTGGGGCGCTAAATACCGGTCTCATCGAGGCGGCGATTGAGCGGGTGAGCGAGACACATCCTCATGTTGTTAAAGCATCCCGGACGCCTTTGGGAAGCCGTGCATATGCTTTCGAGCGCCGGTGCTCAACGATTCTTTCTGACCAGAACCATTTGCTCATTCTCCGGCCTGCCTATCTGGCAAGCCAGAATTTGAGTGAAATCATCATCCAGTCGTTTGTTAACAACACCGTCGGCTATAGCGCTGTTGTCCGTGCCGTAGCGCGCAGCATCGCATTTGGCCTGCCCGTTGCCACTTTCCAGGGGATTGAAAAATGACAAGCTCGCATACCGTAGATTTTTTGAGTTCAGGTTTCGTCGTGAAAACGGCCATGTCCGAAATGTTCAACGGCAAACTGAAAGCCGAAGTTGATCAGATCCGTGCATTGCACGATATCTACCCGGAACTGATGGTGCCGGTCCTGCACGACGGGCTGGCTGCCGGGCGACAATTCTATATTCTCGAGAAGATGGATTCCCTGCCGCTGTCCAGAATCGTATTTGACGACCAACGATCGCTGGCCGAGCGCAGGAATATCGTCAGAAACACCCTGGAAAATGTACAGAAAGCTATCGGCCTGGAATCAGAAACCTCGTCGGCGATGACCCACGATATGCCGGCCAGATTACGGGAAGAGTGGGAAGGCACGAGCTTCGCACATGAGCTGTTTGATAAACCTATTTTGCTTAACGGCGCGCGATTCAGTACCACCGCCCGGGAAGTTTATGAAAGAGCAGCAGAACTGGCCCGGACTGAAGAGTTCAGATCGGTGGAAAAAGCCCATTTCAATTTTCACTTCGGCAATGTGCTCTATAACGAGGAGCATGCTCAGACACGTTTCATCGACCCTGATTTTTCGGTGCGCGGGCTGGATCCACTTTTCGGCTTCTCCCGGTTTGCCTTCTCGTTTTGGCATGAGCTTGCGGCAGAGGTGAAGGATGCGGTCAAAATAGTACCCATGGCCGGTGCATTGATGTTCGTACTGGCGAAGCCGGATTATGGCAACATTCTCAGCGAGATCCCGGAGTTAGGCGGCATTTCAGGTCTGCTGCCGCTGATGGGGGAAAGTATGCGGAATCGGTTCTATGTACTCACCACTTACTGTTTCCTGAGGAGTATCCGTATCAACGGCAGTAAACAGCTCTGGAAAGCACCGCGTTCTCCCGTTGTTGCCAGCCCCGAAGAAGTGCTGATGCTTGGCCTGCTGGCATACCTTGAAGGGCCGAGTGCCGAGACTGAAAGCCTCTGTGCGTAACACCAATTCACTATAGGATGTCCGGGATATGTCGTTGGTAAGCAGTAATACCTTAGAACAAGGATTTGAGGCGCCAAGGCGCTATCTGGCGGCTGCCGCCATCTTGATTGGCGTTGTTATGGCGGCGCTGGACAGTTCCATCGTCAATATTTCCTTGCCCTCTATTGCCGAGGCTTTACGGGTAGATTCAGCCTCTGTCATCTGGGTGACCAACGGCTATCAGGTTGCCAGTGCCGCAACGATGCTGATCTGCGCATCACTGGGTTCGAGGATAGGGGAGCGGCGCTTCTACACGGCGGGTATGGTGCTGTTTACGCTGGCATCGCTGGGTTGCAGCCTCTCCTCAACCTTCGGCATGCTGGTTGCCATGCGGGTACTTCAGGGGGTGAGTTATGCGGTCATGATCAGTGTCGGGCTGGGTCTCTACCGGGTTATCTTTCCGCCGAATGCGCTGGGAACAATTTTAGGGATAAATGCGCTGGCCTTTGCGGTGGGGACGGCCATCGGGCCTGCGTTAGGCGGCCTGATCATCTCCTATCTCGACTGGCCCTGGTTGTTCTATATCAATATCCCGCTGGGTGCGCTTGCCATTGTATTCTCGCTTATCTCGTTGGGCGTCGATACTGATGAGAGGGAAAAAGGCTTCGATTGGGGTGGGGCGGTCACCTCAGCGGCGGCCTTGGGTCTGATGGTCATTGCTGTCGACCAAATCGGGCGCTGGGACAGCCGCATACTCATACTTTGCGGCGTCGCTTCAGTGGTGCTGGTCGCCATCTTCCTCAACGCGCAGAGGCGTTCAAAGAACCCGTTGCTGCCTCTGGATATATTTCATTCCCGGCGATATTCCTTCGCGGTGATATCTTCCGTCTCAATGTTTGTGGCTCAGGGGATGGCGCTGGTCGGGTTGCCCTTTGTACTACAGCACGCCTATCACTATTCTGTCCTGGAAGCGGCGTTCATCTTTACACCCTGGCCGATTGCCGTGGCAATCTGTGCCCCGATCGCCGGCAGGCTGTCGAATCGTTTAAATCCTACCCAGATATCGACGGTCGGCGTAATGATTTTTTGCCTGGGGTTGGGATCGCTGGCGCTGCTGCCGGAAGCGGCAACGATGAATGATTTTCTATGGCGTGTAGCGGTTTGCGGGATTGGTTACGGGCTCTTCCTGCCACCGAACAATAAAGAGATGTTTTCGAATGTTGCAGCGAACCGAACGGTAACCGCCTCGGGTGTATTGTCGACCGCCAGGACCGCAGGGCAATCCATTGGCGCGGCGCTGGTTGCGATGGTTATTGCGCTGTTGAACGGATTGACGGACGACGCAGGCGCACAGTTCGCCGTCTACGTCTTTGGGCTTGCCTGCCTTATATCCGCGCTATCGTCTCTCTCAAGTATGCTGCGCCTGCATCGATGAGATTATAATGATTAATGCCGGCAGCTTGTTAATACCCTCTTGCTGCTGGCATGTATCGATCCTCATTATTCCCGTTCATAGCCGACCTGACGGCCTTTCAGTCTGGCCGCTTAGTGCCAAAAGCTGAAGTTGCTAGATTTGTTTATTTCATCAATATGTAACGTCATAACCATCCGACGCTCTTTCGCCACTTATGATTAGTAATTTTATCATTTTCGATTATTTTTTTAGAAATAGAACGAGGATCCCTTCCAAGGTAATCAGATATTTCTGTTGGTGACAACTCAAAATCTACTAGCATGACTCTTAGTTTTTCCATTTCCTTCAAAGTCCAAGGTTTTCCATAATTTTCATAAAGAGAAACCATATGGTTCCTAGTTGCTCGCTTTCTCAGAGTTTCTTTTTCCCTCTGAAAAATTTCACTTTCAAATTGTGAATGGAATTCTTTGCCAAAGTTTTCGTCGATTCTTTTTAAAAATAAATTGTCAAAAATAAGTTTGGATGCCGCGTCTACATCAGGAGAATCAATAATAAGATATTTAATATTTTCTAAATAAGGCTTCTCAATTTTACCCAAAATGCTTAAGTCTTTAGCATTAAAAAAACCTCTTAAATCAAAAGATTTAATGAGCTTTGATTGGATTACACTTTCAATTTTAGTTGCATTTGAATAACAGTAATTGGCCATTGGCAGAGCCCACACTACCAGTTGAGGCATATACTTTTCAAATGCAATGTTCTCCCATTTGGCATCAAAAGTCTGTTTTTTTGCTAATATGTTCATGGGTGAATCAAAATGCAGTGTAGTTGAACCCCATATTTCATAATTCTTTGCCAAGGACTGATAGTGTTTTATATGATTTCGAATTTTGTAAGTTGACATAAGACGATATACGTCATCATTGTGACCTGCATTGTAAATTGTTCGATTTCCTCTCAGGTAACCTTCATAATGTTCATTTATCCTTCTCCCTACATTACAACTCACTCCAACATAAACAACACGATTAAAAATCCCTTGATGAACGATAAGATAAACCCCACTACAGCCGGACTTTCTGGCATCTGATATAGAACCTAAAAATCTCCATTCCATTTTTAAAATTCCATCTTCGCGTTAAAGGTATTTATTTATCATTATTTAATAAAAATATCAATTGGTTAAATTAAAGTATGGTGAATTTTTTAGTCACATACAATTTTATTCACTATTGTCAATGATTATACATTGTAGTGATATGCGAATTTTTTACATCTAACTAGAGGCGATCAACTCTCCGTTGATTAATACAAAACAATGTTATTAATGTCTGTTAGACAGTAAAAAGTTATGAACTTCCGCTTTTCGCTCATAGCGGACTTTCGAATCGATAAGAATGTCCGCTTAGTGCCATGAGTGGACGCTGAACCCGTGAAGATTATCCGTCGCTATGGCCTTATAAACTTATCTTCCGTTGTAGCCCGACGGGGAAAGACCAGCCCAGTTTTACACCAAGTGTGCATAGTGCGATCAGTATCATTCCTGTCATCTGAATGATCCCAGGTTGATGGCCATAAAACACCCAGTCAACAATGATAGCAACCAGTGGGTAGATAAAAGTCAGCACGCCAATTACCGGGGTGGTTAACTTTGGATAAGCCGAATACATCAGGACGTAGGCGACACCGGTGTGCAGTATACCTATGCCAATTAACCACCCCCACGACTCGGGAGGAACTGAACGAAACGAATCGGTAAAGGGGGCCAGCAGAATAATTCCAACTATCGTTTGGCATAATGTGGTAATTTCGGGTCGTTGCTGCCCCAGTCCTTTCCCCACTACTGTTGATATCGCGTACAGCAAGGCGGCAACCAGAGTAAGCGCGACTCCCAGAATCCAGTGAATACTAATGACACTGAAGGGAGCGATAAGCCCACTGGCCAGAATGACACCTGTAAATGCTCCTGCCATCCATAGGACCTGGTTAAGTGAGATCTGCTCCCTAAGAAACACCGCGCTAATCAGTACAACAAAGAAAGGTTGTATGTGGTAGACAATAGTTGTTGTGGCTATTGAGGTAAGTGTGAATCCGGCAAAAAAAGCTATCCAGCTAAGCACCATACAGACCCCTGCGAGGGAGGCATAAGTAAGACGTTTAAGGGAAAGGGACCTGTCCGGCAGGTAACCCCGGATGATGCACCATAAGCCAAGAAAGAGAGTGCCAAAAACGCAGCGCCAGAACACTACCGAAACTGGCGAAAGTCCGGACTCCACGGCAAAAGCACCAACCGTTCCTATCATCGCCATTCCGACCGCAAGTTTAACCGCAGGTAGCTGTTTGTCAGACATTTTTCTATCCTTTCCCAGACTCTAAAATGAACAATGAAGCAACTATATTTTTCGTGGTTAAATTAAGCCAGTGAATAGATTTGATAGCTTCTATTCGTTATATTAATAGAACTATGGCTAACCTTTTAGATATTGATCTGCTGCGTGCCTTTGTTGCTGTTGTCGAGACGGGCAGTTTTTCCCGTGCGGGCGAACGTATCGGGAGAAGCCAGTCTGCTGTGAGTATGCAGATCAAGCGTCTTGAACAGTCCATCGGTAAACGCCTTTTACATCGAGGGACAAAGACTGTTGCCCTCAACTCCGTTGGTGCTGATTTCCTGGTTCATGCCAGGCAAATTTTAAAACTGTCAGATGAGGCCTGGACAAGTGTGACACGCCCGGAAGAAACTGGCTGTGTTCGCCTGGGGGTACCTGATGACTATGCCGCTTTTTTATTACCCCCGGTGCTTGAACAATTCTCGGCGGAACATCCCCTGGTGACAGTAGAACTGATATGTGAGCCCTCTCTTTCCCTCACAAAAGCTATTGCGGATGGAAAAATTGACCTGGCCATTGTTACCCGGGTGGAGGAACAACCGGTTGAAGTGATACGAAAAGAGCCTTTTGTCTGGGTTGCATCACCAACACATGTCGCCTGGAAAAGTGCTCCTGTCCCGGTAGCACTATTTGCTCCCGGGAGTGCTGCACGTACCAATGTCATTCGTGCTCTATCTGAAAACGGCTATACCTACCGGAATGCTTATTCGAGTGCCAGCTTGCTTGGTCTTGTAGCTGTTGTTCAGGCGGGGCTTGCAGTGGCCGGTCTGGCCAAGTGCAGCGTACCGCCATCCCTGTGCATTATTGGCGTCAATGAAGGTCTGCCTCCACTGAACGATCTGGAAGTGAGTATCTTACGGAAGTCAGGAGAAAGTGGGCCTGCAACAGATTGCCTGTACAACTTTCTCTATCGTTCCTTAACGGACTACCGTTGATACAAGCTACCGTGTTGAGTTCCCTGGTTTCGCTGAAATAACTGAAGAATATCCCCCTAAGCGTCAGCAGCAAGATAAGGCCCCGTAAATTCCCCCTTTACGTCGCAAACGCCGTAAAGCCCTCTCTCCGGGGTTAAAAGAAATTACCTGCTGACAGCGGGTTCAGTAGGGCGAGCTGCACTCTGCTCGCCTGTCTTGTTAGCTTCAGGGAAATAATCACCTGTCGTCAGGAGGCCCGGTTTGTGCCGGAAGCGGACACGCTCTTATGGCGTCAGCAATCTTGAAACAGAACTACAGGAGATATCAATTATTCGCGGGGAAGGGTGAATATTTGCTCCTCAAGACGTTTTGCACTATCAAAATCATGGGCGAACTGGGTGATGGTTGGTTTTCGTTTACATAGCTCGCGCATTCTGCGAGTTGAGTCATGATGTAACCTGGAATCAACTGCGACACCATCAATGCGGCCCTCCAGCATATAGCTTTCCTGGTACGAAGCATCGCCAGCGATCAATACATAGTGAGTGCCTGCATCTACCACTACAGACTGGTGGCCAAGAGTGTGTCCCGGTGTTGGAACTATTCTTACAGCGCCGTCTTTCGTTACCGCCATACTTCTGTCAAAACTCTCAAACGGACCGTCATCATGTGTGGTGGTGGTTGGTTTAAGCCATTTTGGATAATGCATGTTAAGGAAACCTTGTGCTGGCCCACTCCATGCGAGAGCGTCATGCGCTTCTTTTTGGCTCAGGATTATCTCACTGTCAGGAAAGTGACCGATTCCTCCTGCATGATCGCCATGCATGTGGGTCATTATTACCCATCTGACATCCCGGGGATTGAATCCAACCGCCTGAATTCTAGAATTAACTTCTTCTTCAGGTTTAACCCATCTTCTCTCGCACTTCTGCATAAATGGGTGCCACCAGGGTTGATACCCGGGATCATTCGCGTGTGAGCTTTCGCCAGTATCCACTAAGATAAGCCCTTCCGGATGTTCAATAAGCCAGCATCCAATCGGGAGACGAGGACTCCAGTCTTTGTCTCTCAAGACATCAACTACCCGGGCTGGACGAGTCTCGTAGCGGGCCAGTTGATGTCGGCTTTTAATCTGGACATCTCCGGTTTGCAGGCAATGTATTTTCATGTCATTCTCTTAAAGCAACAAGTGTTGCATTAAATCTTAGGCTTTGATCATGATGAGAGCAACACCTGAAGAAAAAGAATCACTCGACGCAGTAAAAGAGAGAACGGGTGGACGCAGTGCGAAAGTCAGGGAGGCTGTGTTGCAGGCTGCCCGGCAAATACTCATGGAACAAGGGGCGAATGCATTAACGCACCGCAACGTAGCGCAACTTGCCGGTGTAAATGCTTCGACGGTCTATCGCCGGTGGCCTGACAGAGCAAGGCTGATTGCCGATGTTTTCAAAAATACAGCTGAAAGCATGGTCAGAATTCCAGACAGTGGCAGTCTATCCCTTGATTTGTTGCAATTTTTGCAGATGATAACCGCCATGCTTTATTCAGCAGAAGGCAGAAAATTAGTACAAGGCGCTATCAGCGCCACTTCGTCAGGTGACGATATGGTTGAATCCGCTATTCGGGATGTCTGGGAGCAAAGATTTCAGCAGGCAGAAATGATTTTCGAACAGGCAGTACTGCGCGGTGAAGAAGGCTATAAGGGGCAGCGCAAAGGCATACTTGAAACGCTTATTGCTCCTGTCTGGTTCAGAGTTCTGATTACTCAAGAGCCTGTAGATGAGGAATATCTGGTGGCAAATATCAGCCGGATTTTAAAGCAGATGCCTTGATAGCGATTTTTTAGTAAGGCTTATGCCCGAGGTAATATAGGTCGCCTTTTCTCAAAAATAAATTAAAGACACTTTCAGGAAGCGGCGGTATGTCCGCTCCTCACTCATAACCGCCGGTCAAAAACGCCAAGAAGCAAAAAGCCCGCTCAGGTTTCCCTGAGCGGGCTTCTCTAATATGGCTCCTCTGACTGGACTCGAACCAGTGACATACGGATTAACAGTCCGCCGTTCTACCGACTGAACTACAGAGGAATTGTGTGAACGGCCGCAATCTTAACGGGGTGTCGGCGGCATGTCAAAGGCGGATTACACATTCTGTGACTGTTTGCTTACAGAATGCGCAACCCGTTGAGCTTTTGGCAGATTTTCGCCGTCATACTTCAAGCTGTCTCTGCGTTGGCTGCGTGATGCGACCCATCTATGGCCTCACCCCTTATCCTCGGTAAATCCGCCGCGGGCGGCCAGCCTTGCCGTAAATGATCTCGGCGTGGCGTAGATCGCCGTGCGGTTGTTGATCGGATGACCGCCGGTCGGATCCTCTCCCCGTGATACCCATCACACACTTCACCGGATAACCCCTCCATCATAGCTGGGCGAAAGCTAACATATTCAAAATAATCACTTTCCGGGAGCCTCTGCGGATGAGAAGAAAAACGTTATTGCTGTGTTTGCCCTTATTATTGACCGGGAATGCCCTGGCGGAAACCAACGACTATCAGCTGGAACAGGTGCTGATGATGAGCCGCCACAACCTGCGTGCGCCGCTGGCCAATAA
>RCUM01000252.1_pt1 | contig 36109 bp, 30 predicted proteins | sample 2166141 | NCBI WGS metagenome assembly RCUM01 (sample SAMN09932756, study PRJNA488358) | compost metagenome | isolation source: compost soil in crotonic acid-enriched | place: Germany: Experimental Botanical Garden
ACGCCTTCAGGCTGGAAGAACATGAACAGTTCAACCGCAAGATCGTCGCCTCGGCGCCGGTGGGGATCCTGATTCTGCGCATCAGCGACGGCACCAATATTCTGAGCAATGAGTTGGCGCATAATTACATCAATTTGCTGACCCACGAAGACCGTGACCGCATTACGCGCATTATCTGCGAACAGCAGGTGAATTTTGTCGATGTGTTGACCAGCAATAACAATAATCTGCAAATCAGCTTCGTTCACTCCCGCTACCGTAACGAGGATGTGGCGATCTGCGTGCTGGTAGACGTCAGCGCTCGCGTGAAAATGGAGGAGTCGCTACAGGAGATGGCGGCGGCGGCGGAACAGGCCAGTCAGTCCAAGTCGATGTTCCTGGCGACCGTCAGTCACGAACTGCGCACCCCGTTATACGGCATTATCGGTAACCTCGATTTACTGCAAACCAAGGCGTTGCCGCAGGGCGTTGACCGTCTGGTCAATGCGATGAACAACTCGTCCGGGCTGCTGCTGAAGATCATCAGCGATATTCTGGACTTCTCCAAAATTGAATCCGAGCAGTTGAAAATTGAGCCGCGCGAGTTTTCCTGCCTGGAGGTGATCACCCACATCGCAGGCAACTATTTGCCGTTGGTGGTGAAGAAGCGGCTGGGGCTGTACTGTTTTATCGAACAAAACGTGCCGGAGCGTATTTCCGGCGATCCCGTGCGGTTGCAGCAGGTTTTGTCCAACCTGTTAAACAACGCGATTAAGTTTACCGACACCGGCTGCATCATCCTGCAAGTCTGCACGCGCAGCAGTTATCTGGAGTTCAGCGTTCGCGATACCGGCGTCGGGATTCCGGAAAAAGAGATTACCCGTTTGTTTGACCCTTTCTTCCAGGTGGGCAGCGGTGTGCAGCGCCATTTCCAGGGAACCGGGTTGGGGCTGGCGATTTGTGAAAAACTGATCAATATGATGGATGGCGATATCGCCGTAGAATCAGAGCCGGGGTTGGGAAGCCTGTTTACCATACGTATCCCGCTGTTTAACGCCCAGTTCCCGATCCCGCAGGCCAGTGATACCTGGCAAGGCAAAACCCTGTGGCTGAGCATTCGCAATCAGCGGCTGGAAAGCTATCTGATGGAGATCCTTGGCGGTTATGGCGCTACGGTGCTGCGCCATCAGGGGCAGGACACCGCCGCAGGGGAGGTGATGCTCAGCGACTATCCGCTGATGGTCAATACGCCGCTACTGGCGCAGATCCAGTTTTCCATCGAGCACATTGGCCCGTCGCAGGAAACCCGGCCGGGTTACTGGATGCATAGCACCTCAACGCCGCGCGAAACCTTGGCGTTGCTCAATCGACTGTTTGGCACCAGCACTGAAAGCGGCAGCACCCTGATGCAATTACCGTTACCGGTCAAAGCCAGCACGGTGGACAACGGCGATATTCATCTGTTGGTGGTGGATGATCATCCAATTAACCGTCGGTTGCTTTCCGACCAGCTCGGCTCGCTGGGTTATCAAGTGGTTACCGCCAACGATGGGCTCGATGCACTCGACGTGTTGAATCGCAATACCGTCGATATCGTGCTGACCGACGTCAACATGCCAAATATGGACGGCTATCATCTGACCCAGCGCCTGCGCCAGCAGCACTTTACCTCTCCGGTGATTGGCGTGACGGCGAATGCCCTGGCGGAGGAGAAACAGCGCTGCATGGAGGCGGGAATGGATAACTGCCTGTCGAAACCGGTCACGCTGGAAACCCTGGAACAGACATTGGCGTACTACAGCCAGCAGGTGCGCCGCCTGCGCGCCGAGTCGGGGGATGCCTAGAAAGCAAAAGGGCGCGGCATACCATGCCGCGCCCTCGGTTAACCGTGAAGGTTTTACTCTTTATCCAGCGGCGCCATGCTGACGGAGGAGAGGTAGTTGAGCAGCGCGATATCGTTCTCGACGCCCAGCTTCATCATCGCCGATTTCTTCTGGCTGCTGATGGTTTTGATGCTGCGGTTGAGCTTCTTGGCGATCTCGGTCACCAGGAAACCTTCGGCGAACAGGCGCAAAACTTCGCTCTCCTTCGGTGACAGACGCTTATCGCCGTAGCCGCTGGCGCTGATTCTCTCCAACAGTTTGGAGACGCTTTCCGGCGTGAATTTTTTGCCTTTTTGCAACGCGGCCAGCGCTTTCGGCAGGTCGGTTGGCGCACCCTGTTTCAACACGATGCCTTCGATGTCCAGATCCAACACGGCGCTCAAAATTGCCGGGTTGTTGTTCATGGTCAGAACGATGATCGACAATTGCGGATAATGACGTTTGATGTATTTGATCAGCGTGATGCCGTCGCCATATTTATCACCCGGCATCGAAAGGTCTGTGATCAGGACGTTAGCGTCCAGTTTGGACAGATTGTTGATCAGTGCTGTTGAGTCTTCAAACTCCCCAACGACATTCACCCATTCAATTTGCTCAAGTGACTTCCGGATGCCAAACAGTACGATAGGATGGTCATCAGCAATAATTACGTTCAGGTTATTCATGTTGTTGGCTACCTTGCTGCAGCAGTCTACTGACGAAAAAATCAATCTGACTGATGTTATTCTCGATCTTGAGCGCATCACCGTCTGCGATGTGCTGTTCTAACGATTCACACAGTTGCTTGCCGGGAAGCAGATTTAACATGGCAAACACGCCTTTCAGGCGGTGTGCTGTCTGTGACAGAGCATTGAAATCACTGCTGCCCGCCTCAGTATACAGTTTTTTGACATCGTCGGGTACTGTATCAACGAATAGGCCATAGTAATCACTTGATTTCAATTGTTTTTCATAGAGTTGGATGTCATCGGCGGTCAGTGATAGCGCGATTTCTTCCTGTTCCAGCGCGGCCATTTGCTGTTCGATCAGCATCAGTACGGCGTCTATCATTGCGCCACTCAGGTTATAGTTTACCCGAATATAACGCTTTTCAAGCTGTTGCCACCCGGCCTCATCGCTGGCCAGCAGCAGGGTATAGTCGTCGGCCCTTTGCGGATTATCGGTCAGCAGCACGTCGTAGTCGCGATTAACCTGGCGGTCGTCGGCAATGATGCAGCTCGCGCCATAGGCATGCAGCAAGGTGGTGACGATACCGCGCACCTCTTCGGACGTGATGTCCAGCAGCGCGGTCACGCCGTCGAGCAGTTTCTCCTGCGCTTCGGTGTCCTTTTTCTCCATTTCCATCGGCACGCGGATGGTATAGCGGGTGCCAATGTCCACCTTGCTGCGAATGTCCAACTGTCCGTTGAGCTTTTTGCACAATTGGTTGCACAGGAAGAAGGTGAGACCCGATCCATGATTAAAGCGATCCACCAACGTTTGGCTGAGGAACGGATAGTTCAGGTTGCTGATTTCTTCGTTGGAAATGCCCGAACCTGTGTCATTGATATGGAATATCAGGCGATCCTGGTGTTCCGGCTCATGGTCGATCACCAGCGAAATCTTGCCGCAAGCGGTAGTGATGATGGCGTAATGGACCAGCAGTGAGATCACTTTGCGCAGCGCGTTGGCGTCGCCGATATAGTGCTGTTCGACGTCAAGATTGACATGGTTGAACAACGACAGACCTTTTTGATTGATGGCCGGCAAGGCTTCCAGCAGTAGCTCATCTATCAGAGCGGCAGGGTTGAAAGGCTGGCGCGAAGGCTGCCAGTCCTGGGTTTCCAGGCGGGTAAGCAAGGTGATGTTCTCGATCAACCCCAACACCGATGCCGATTCCTCGACCAATTGGTTCAGCAGCGTCTGTTGCTGTTCCTCATCCGGCTGGGTACGCAGGCGATCGGCCAGATCGTGCATTTGGCGCACCGGTTGGTTCAGTTCGATACCCAGGTTATGCAGCATCAGTTTACGCGCCTGCACGTTTTTATCGTATTCGCGGCGGGCCTGCTGCAGCCTTTTATTCACCATCACTTCCTTGTCCTGATCGTTGAGCAGGAACAGGTAAGTTTCCGGCGATAGCTGGCTGCGGAAGATGCGAATTTCGTACACCTCATTGTTGACCGTTGCCTGAATGACGCCGTGGTGCTGTTCGGCCATATGGGCGATTTTTTGCAGGCTGAGGTGGGGCAGCAGATGTTGCGCAATCTTGTTGCTGGCGATTACCGAATTGCTGGCGAAGCTGTACACCAGCAGGCCGGAAGGCAGGCTGGCAATGATTTCCTGATTCAGCGCGCGTTCGGCTTCCAGTTCAACCGCTATGCTTTCGCTCGGCCGGATGTACTGGCGGCGAATAGAGTAAATGCCGATCATCGACAGCACCAACAGCAGCAGATTGATGGCGACCAACCACACATTGTTACGCAGCAGGTCAATCGCCAGGTTCAGGGCCGATACGCGGTAAACCACTTTCAGGGGCGCATTCGGCAGCGGAGCGCTGAACTCCACCCAACTGGAGGTCAAGGATACGCTGGCGTTGGTGGCCGTTTCCACCGGCAGAGTGTTGTCATCCAAATCGGTTTCATCAGGCAGCAGCATAAAGTTGGAACGCGCCATATTGATTGGAATGATGTCGTTAATCGGCAGATCGAAAGCAATGACAGTAGCCAGGTGCCCCGGCTGATTAAAAGTGGTGCGGATTGAAAATGAGTAGGCGTTTTGGAAGCGCTGTTTGCGCAAGCTGGAGAAACTTTCCCGTTCGTCGAGCATATTGGCTTGTTGCAGCATTTCTGCCCGACGATCCTCCGCCGACGACGTCAGGTAGCTTTCCCTGAAGCGTGAGGCCAGCTCTTTCAGCGGTTGAGTGGTGATCAGGCTCAGGCTGTTATCCTGGCCATTAAGATAATACATGGCGTAGCTTTCAGATTTGGCGCCCCAACGGGTATCCAGGTAATCCGAAATTCTGGCGATCATGGCCAGCGTGCTGTCGTCGTGGCTGCCAAAAATCACCGCATCGGTTTTTTTGTGCGGTTTCTCTACATAATAGACGTCCGGGCGTAGCCGGGTTTCCTGCAAGCTGGGATCGGGACTTAAAGAAGAGACCGTGCCGAACTTATCGTAGATCTGGTAGGTGATATAGCGATAGTTGTCTACGCGCTTTTGCAGGCCGTTGGCGATGCTGTTCAGTGCGTACTTTTTCTCCGCCAGCCAGGCGTTGGTGTAGTTGTAGCCATACAGGCCGATGGCAATCGTCAGCAAGACGGTAAATAACAGGAAGAAGCGGGTAATATTGCTTGAGCTAATCGTCAGTTGTTTGTTTTGCATAGTTGACTGCACATTCCTGAATCAACGGGTTACGGCTCTGGCGCTGGCGGTAACCGCCAGGAGTAATACGGCGACGCAGGCAAAAGCCACCGTCAGGTTGAAGAACTGGGCGATGAAGCCAATCAGCGCCGGCCCGGCGAGAATGCCGGCATAGCCTACGGTAGTCACTGAAGCGATGGCCAGGTTTGCCGGCATATCATGTTGGTTGCCCGCCGCGCTGAACAGGATCGGCACCACGTTGGAAGCGCCCAATCCAACCAGCATAAAGCCAACCAGCGAAATCATCGCGTTGTTGAAGACAATCGCCAGGCTTAGGCCAATGGCCGCGCAGAGGCTGCCGAGCAACAGTACCTTATACCTGCCCAGGGAGTTCACCACGCGATCGCCATTCAGCCTGCCGATGGTCATGGCAATGGAAAACAGCGCGTAGCCTAAACCGGCCTGGCTGCTCGCGACGCCGCGCAGGGTGGTGAGGAACAGGGCGCTCCAGTCGAGCATTGAACCTTCCGCCAGGAACATGATAAAGCACAGGATGCCGATAAACATCACCCAGCCTCGCGGCAGCACGAACAGGGGCCCACCTTCTTCGCCACCGCTCTCGCGCAGTAAATTGCGACTGGCGAGCGCCAGCAGGGCTGCAATGGTCAGTACGATCATCAGCGTTGCCAACAAGGGCGACAGCCCGAGCCACAACACCACGCTGACACCGCCGGCACCGGCTATGCCGCCGACGCTGAAGAAACCATGAAAGCCGGACATCATCGCCTTGCCGCTGGCACGCTCTACCACCACGGCCTGCACATTCATCGCTACGTCGAGCATGCCGATAGCTGCGCCAAACAGCAACAAGGCCAGTGCCATGCCGCCGGTGCTGTCCATCAGCGCCAGCAAGGGTAAATCAATGCACAATGCCAGGCCGGCGAGCAGGATCACCGGTCGGCAACCCAACCTACCGGTCAGATAACCGGTCAGCGGCATGGCCAGCATGGAACCGGCGCCGATGCAAAGCAGCAGCAAACCCAGCGACCCATCATCAATACCGATACGTGCTTTGGCAAAGGGCACTAGTGGCGCCCAGGCGGCCATGCCGAAACCGGCGACAAAAAAGGCCAGGCGCGTGGCAATCTGTGCCGGGACACCGGGTTTTTGCTGTTCATTGCACAGGGTAGAAGTCATGTGGGCATCAGAATCTGTTATGGAAGTGCTGATTGAAAGTAATGGACTGTTTTTATCACAATCCGCGATCCGGGTCGAAAGGATTCGCGCCGCCGTCGGGGGGTATCGGCCGGGGCGAGGGGGCAGCTATAGCGTTTCATCGGATTGAAATATCTTCGACCGTCTTCTTGTTGCAGGGCATTTTTTACCGTCTGGTAGACAGATAGGTTGAGCGTAGGTCGTGCTGAAAAAAAACGCCATTTAAGCAATCGAATACTTTTTAAATAATGCGATTAAACGGCAGTCAATGAGAAATGTTAGCGATTTGTGCTGCAGTTAATTAGGGTAATGATATCGATGGGTTATTATTTCTTGGCAAAAAATGCGATTGAAGGAGGGTATCGGTGCATCAAGAAATAAAAAACCGGCCAGAAGCCGGTCGAAATGGATAAAAATTATCGTATAGATAATGAAGGTAATAATGAAAATAATGATGATAGCGGCGCAATTATAGCGCCAGTTGGATGGGATGCTTTTGGCACAATGTGCTTATTGACGATCACTTTTGTATGGCTATCTTTTTTTTCTTATGTTTTTGTATAACTACATGATTTTATATAAATTAATGTATTTTTTATCATTATGTGCTGTATTTGTTTTGTCTGTAATGTTTTGTGGAAGTTCGCGCATATTTACAATTTGAATCATTTATTAATTACAATGAAACACTATCGGATACTTGGTATCATTTTCTTTCTGGATTAATATAATCCCTGTTACCAGAATGGTAATGCACAGTCGCGCTAATAATGCTCAGAAGGGCAGTGGCCATAGCTCGACATAATTAATGAGGATAATAACGATGAAACTTCGAGTACTCTCTCTGATAGTACCCGCCCTGCTGGTTGCAGGCACTGCAGGCGCGGCGGAAATTTACAACAAAGACGGAAATAAACTGGATTTGTTCGGTAAAATCGATGGTCTTCACTATTTCTCCGACAACAAGAATTCCGACGGCGACCAGTCTTATATGCGTTTTGGTCTGCGCGGCGAAACCCAAATCAGCGATCAACTGACCGGTTATGGCGAGTGGGAATATCAGGCGAACCTCAATCGTGCGGAAAGTGAAGACAACAATAACTTTACCCGTGTCGGTTTCGCCGGTCTGAAATTTGGCGACTACGGCTCGCTGGATTACGGCCGTAATTACGGCGTACTCTATGACATCGGTGCATGGACCGACGTTCTGCCGGAGTTCGGTGGTGACACCTACGGGGCAGATAACTTCATGTTCCAGCGCACCAACGGCGTGCTGACCTACCGTAATACCGGCTTCTTCGGCCTGGTCGATGGCCTGAACTTTGCCCTGCAATATCAGGGTAAAAATGACAGCGCGACCGAATCCAATAACGGCCGCGACGTGCTGGCGCAGAACGGTGACGGTTATGGCATGTCTGCGTCCTACGATCTGGGCTATGGCATCAGCGCTGCAGCCGCTTACTTCTCTTCCGATCGTACGAACGACCAAAATGGTGTGAACGGCAACTACAGCAATATTCTCGGCCGTGGCGATAAAGCCGAAGCCTACAGCGGCGGTCTGAAATATGACGCCAACAACGTTTACCTGGCGGCGATGTACACCCAGTCTTACAACGCTACTCGTTTCGGCAGCAGTGGCAGCACTGTTTACGGCTACGCCAACAAAGCGCAAAACGTCGAAGTCGTTGCACAGTACCAGTTTGACTTTGGCCTGCGTCCGTCCGTGGCTTACCTCCAGTCGCGAGGCAAGGACATCGACCGAGGTTACGGCGATCAGGATTTGATGAAGTATGTTGACGTGGGTGCGACTTACTACTTCAACAAAAATATGTCCACCTACGTTGATTACAAAATCAACCTTCTGGATGACAACAATTTCACCAAAGCTGCCGGCATCAACACCGACAACGTGGTTGCCTTGGGTCTGGTTTACCAGTTCTAAGCAACAAAGTGTGAAAGTGACCACGCGGCCTTCGGGCCGCGTTTTTTTTGCCTGCGATTAGGCACAAATGGATATTTGCCCGGCACGGATTGCTATTTCACCGCCCCCTTGTGTGACTAAGCTCTACCTATATAGATAGACACCTCAGGAGGTTAGTATGGAGCTCAGCATAGATCGGGTTATTGAAACGGTCCTGTATGTGCGCGATATCGAACGCGCCAACACTTTTTACCAACAGGTGTTAAAGCTGCCGGCGATGGTGGCCAACGAGCGCTTTCGTGCCTACAACGTGGGCGAACAAAGCGTATTGCTGCTGTTTATTGAAGGCGACTCGCTTAAGGGGGCACATTATCCGGAAGGGTATATTCCTCCGCATGACGGCAACGGGCCATTGCATATCGGGCTGGCGGTGGCGAAAGAACAGTTACCGCATTGGGAGCAGCATCTGACGGCGCATGGTGTAGAGATAGAAGGGCGGATGACCTGGGAACACGGCGGGGAGAGTATTTATTTCCGCGATCCCGACGGCCACCTGCTGGAGCTGGTGACGCCGGGGATCTGGGCCAATTATTGATTGAGCCAGGCTAGCGCCAACGCCTCAAGCATTCCACTCATCAGCAGCAATGTCTGTTGTGGTTGCTGCTCAATTTGCACTTTGACGATCGCCCCGTCTATCAACATAGCCAGCATTGCCGCTTGCTGTTTCTGCCGCGGGCCGACAGGCAGGTGGCGTGCAATTGCGTCGGCCATCTGCTCTTTGTGCTGCCGTGCGATGTTCAGACTTTCCGGCAGCATATCCGCTAATTCAACCGCCGTATTGATAAAAGCGCAACCGCGGTAGTGCGGGTCGTTGAACCATTCCGCAAGGCAGGGCGTTAAAGCAGACAGCACATTGCCCTGCTCTGCAACATGCCGTTCCAGAGATAGGTTAAACCAGGCCAGCCACTGCTCATGGCGATAGGCTAAAAACGCTGCGATCAGATCGTTCTTGCTGGGGAAGTGCCGATAAAACGTCACTTTTGTTACGCCAGATTCGCTGATGATGCGATCGATACCGGTCGCGCGTACACCTTCACGGTAAAACAGATCGTGCGCCGTCAGCAGGATACGCTGGCGCGCAGGCAGAGTGCTGGTTGTAACAGACATCAGAGCACCTCATAAATTATTTATCGGATCGATTGTAGACAACTCTGTCTACATGCGCTAGCTTAATTAAGTAGACAAACCTGTCTACTTAATCCCAAGCCCAGAGGTGAACAATGAGCATTAAACCCCCATTACCGCCATTTACCCGTGAATCAGCCATCGAGAAAGTCCGTTTGGCGGAGGATGCCTGGAACAGCCGCGATCCTGAACGTGTATCTCAGGTTTATTCTGTAGATACCCATTGGCGCAATCGGGCTGAGTTCGTTGATGGCCGGGAGGCGGTCTGCAAGTTTTTGCAGCGCAAGTGGGCTAAAGAGCTGGAGTACCGGTTGATTAAGGAGCTTTGGGCGTTTGATGGGGCACGTATCGCAGTGCGGTTTGCCTATGAATGGCGCGATGATTCTGGCAACTGGTACCGCAGCTTTGGCAACGAGAACTGGGAGTTTAATCCGGACGGCCAGATGATTAACCGGCATGCCTGTATCAACGATATGCCGATCCGTGAGCAGGATCGTCAATTTCATTGGCCGCTTGGCCGCCGACCGGATGATATTCCGGCCCTGAGTGACTTTGGCTTCTGATCGCGTTTACTGATAATAGGGCCGCAGTTCTAACCTGTCGCACAGAAATAATTGAAGGGATTTCAATCTGGAAAGTAAAAGTTAATTACGTTTTAGGCTATTTTATTTTTGGCGTAATAAACCCTGCCTGAATAAATAAGCATATAAATTAAAGTGGCTGTGCTGAATGTGGAAATAACGGTGGGGCGCGTGTTTGATAAAATGGAAAGGTGGCCAGAGTAATAACGAGGTAAATAGCGTGAATGAGACGGGGTGCACATTGAACCGGCAGGGGCGGTGCCGCAGGTATCAGAGCCATCAGCGGCGGGTTGTGATGTAACAGGCTGCAATAGCCGCAGAGGTCAAAACAGGCGCCGGAGGCCATATCCGCCATGCCGTGGCCTGCGGGCGGGCTGTCCTCTGGCTGATGGCTCATCATCGCCATATGCTCGTCATGCTCCCCGCTCATCGGCACATCCATAGTCATCTCTTTGTTATTGATATTGTTTTTTGAGAGATGCGAGGAGATGGACGGTGCGATGAAAATCATCAACATAGCGAATAAGCCCAGCCAGGCCAGCGTGCGCATATGTTGAGTGGACAATTTCACCAGGAAAGTCTTCCAGAACCAGAGGGTAAATGAATGATGATGACGGTAATTGTGCCTGCATTGTAACATTAATGAGAATTAAGCTAAACAGCGAAGAAATCTGTTTGTTAAATGAAAATAATTCGGGTAGATTTCGAATTATTAAATTTAAGCACGGATAACCCTTATGTCTGAACGCACCTCTGCGTTGCCTGCTGCTGCGCAGAATATTAATCAGCAGGTAACCACCCGCAGTTGGTTTATTCCGTTGATGATGCGGATTCATTTCTATATTGGTCTTTTTGTAGGGCCATTTTTACTTATTGCCGCATTAAGCGGAATATTTTACGCATTGACGCCGCAAATTGAATCTCGCCTGTATGCCCAGCAGCTGTTTAACGACAGCACCGGGCCGACACTGCCGTTAGAACGGCAGATAACCGCCGCTCAGGCGGTAGCACCGCAGCAGGCTTCTCTTTCGGCGGTAAGGCCGTCACCTGGAGAAGGCGAGAATACTCGCGTGTTGTTTAACGTTGCGGGATTAAAAGCCTCGGAACGGCTGGCGGTGTTTGTTGATCCGGTTACGGCGCAAACGCATGGCGCGATGACGGTTTATGGCACCAGTGGCATATTACCGTTGCGCACCTGGTTGGATCAATTTCATCGCAGCTTGTTGCTGGGGGATTTGGGCCGCAATTATAGCGAGCTGGCCGCTTCTTGGCTGTGGATTGCGGCGCTCGGCGGTTTGATCCTCTGGGGGGCGCGCAAGCGCAAGAACAAGGAAACGCGGCATAGGCGCAAAGGTTTACGCTGGTTGCATGAGAAAAGCGGCCTGTTGCTGCTCATCGGCCTGTTGTTCTTTTCCGCCACCGGGCTGACCTGGTCACAGTGGGCCGGTGAGAATATCGGCGTGCTGCGTCAGCAACTGGGCTGGGCGACACCCTCGCTGTCTATGGCACTTGGCGGGCAGAGTGCGCAGCCTGCTGACGAGCATGCCGAACACCATGGCCACATGATGCACATGCCAATGGCTGAGCCGCTTCAGGACCCTGCCATGTATGACAGAGCGCTGGCAGTCGCGCGTGGGGCAGGCATTGATGCCGCCAGGGTTGAAATCAAGCAACCGGCAGCGGCGGGCCAGGCTTGGGCGGTGATGGAGATCGATCGCCGGTGGCCGACGCAGGTTGATGCCGTGGCAATCGATCCCGCGACGATGGCGATCGTTGATCTGGTCAGGTTCGAACAGTATCCGCTGGCAGCCAAATTGACGCGCTGGGGTATCGATCTGCATATGGGTATTTTGTTCGGTCTGGTAAATGAGCTGGTGTTGGTGGCCTTCGCTACCGGGCTGGCGGCGATGGTGGTGATGGGGTATTTGATGTGGTGGCGCGGCCGGCCCACTCGGGCAGTGCGTAAACCGCTGCGCTCACCCTTTATGTTGCTGCGCAAAACGCCCAAAGGGCCGCTGTTGCTGATCGTCAGCCTCTCGTTGCTATTGGGCGTTTGCCTGCCGGTGATGGGCGTTAGCCTGTTGGCCTTTTTACTGTGCGATCTATTACGGTTTCTGATGGCGCGGGGGAGTGAACCGCACCTATCGACAAAGTGACGTTTGTAGAAAAGCCTTTCCTCTTCTACACTTAGAGAACAACAAACGTACGTCAAGAGGACAAGCCATGACTAATAAGCTGGTTTTAGCCGTTTGCACCGCAGCGACATTTTCCATTCTTGCCGGCTGTACCGCTTATGACAGGGCCGCCAGTTACGTGAAGGAACCTGTGGTAAGCGATGTAAAAGTAGGGATGACAAAACAGCAGGTGCGGGCAATTGCCGGCCCACCGTCTACCTCTGCAACGCTGGTGAATGCGAAGGGCACATGCGACACCTACGCTGTGGCGCCGCGCGACGGTAAAGTGCAAACCTATTTTGTCAGTTACAGCGACACTGGCCATGTGATGAACAAGGGGTACCAGACTTGTTCAGACTACGATTCTCAGCCTAAATAAGCCCCATTGCGCTGAACAATAAAACCTCGCTTTGGCGGGGTTTTTCATTTTTTAACCGCCAGTCGCATGAAGTTTAAGCAAACGCGCTTTTTACTGCATTTTTTTTCATGAAACGGTAGACATTTCATAACGGTATCGTTAATATCTGCGCCCATTGGAAGGATGGCCGAGTGGTTTAAGGCAACGGTCTTGAAAACCGTCGAGTGTAACAGCTCCCAGAGTTCGAATCTCTGTCCTTCCGCCAAATTTAGCCGGCTTAGCTCAGTTGGTAGAGCAACTGACTTGTAATCAGTAGGTCACCAGTTCGATTCCGGTAGCCGGCACCATAAAAGAAGCCCCAGCAGAAATGCTGGGGCTTTTTCTTTGTCTAAATGTTCGTAAGCCTTACTGCTAAGGGGGGGGGGTCAGCAACTGCGGCGTACCGGCGATATCATATTTCGTTTACCAGCCACTGCTCAGACTCTTCAAACATCTCTTCCAGCATACGGTTCAGCTTCTCGCGATCGCTTTTGCTGGCGTCCGAATTCAGGCCGTTGGCCTGCATCGGTTTTACACGCACTTCGGCATCCGGGAACAAGTCGTGAACTCTTTTCTCAAGCTCTGTCCGAATAATTTCGGCAGCGTTAGGCAGCCCGGCAACGTTGCGCTTATCAAACACCAATTCTACAAACATGGTTTACCTGATTTACTGATTTAATATACAGCATTCTGACTCGGTGTTTGGGTGTTGGCAAGAGGGGAGTATAGGATTTTATACAGTATGAAAGACGTGCAGTGCAGGCATAAAAAAACCAACCGCAAAGGGTTGGTTTCTCTAAGGATGTTTGGTCGGCATGAGAGGATTTGAACCTCCGACCCCCGACACCCCATGACGGTGCGCTACCAAGCTGCGCTACATGCCGACGCTATGGCAAATTATACTACCCTTAACCAAAATCAATGCAAGAGTAGCAGTGCCTGATTGCTTGTATTTTAAGCAGTTAGTTGGCAATGAAGCGTTTAACGTCAGTCAGCACCTGCAACAGCAGGGTAAGCTGCGGTTTCTCGTCTTTTATTTCTTTGTCGTTTTTATCGTACGCCCGATAAGTGCCATTGCCGTCCAGCACCATGGTTTGTGTTGGCGTAGTGATGATCAACAGGTTGTTATCACCGGTGGCGACCCAGTTATTCTTGCGCTGTGCGGTGAACAGATCTTCACCTTGCGAGTAATCGTTAGGGGCCGTTTTAACGTGCAGTAAACGCTGCATCAGCGTGCGCATCACATCGTTATGGCCGGTCAGCTTATTGATGGTCTGAGCTGGCGTACCCGGCCAGTGGATAACCAGCGGCACTTGCAGCTGCTGTTGGTTATAACTGCTGCCAGCACCCCAGTAGCCTTTGCCGCTGTCATTAAATTCAACGCCGTGTTCTGCGGTAATCACCACGACCGTTTTATCCAGAACGCCACGGGCTTTCAGCGTGCTGAGCACCTCCGCAATCTGCGTGTCCACATCCTGCGCACCGGCGCGGTAACGTTGAATAAAGTCGGCCGGGGCCGGTGTTTTTTCATTGGCTGCCGGTTCAGCGCCACGGAAGTTGATGTAGGAGAACCACGGAGCCTTGTTGTTCTGATCGGCCAGCCAATTCTGCCATTGTTGAGTGGTGACTGCATCGTTTTGCCTGCTTGGCGTCGGCAGCGAGAAGTCGGTCAACAGAGCCTGACGATATAGGCTGGCGTTAAAGCCGTCGGACGAGAACAGGCCAAACTGATAACCCTGGGCGCTAAGTGCGTTCACCAGGGCAGAAGGTTTGCGCGCGGCGAGAATGCTGTCCAAATAGGTCGGCGAAATGCCGTAGAACAGGCCAAACAGGCCGGTATCCGCATGATTGCCCGAACTGTAGTGATCGCTGAAGCGAACGTTTTCCTGCGCGAAGCGGGTGAGGGCAGGCATATCCTTTGTCATATCCTGGGCGCGAACGCCATCTACGACGATCATCAACAGGTTATAGCCGCTGCCTTTGTCGTTGTAGCTGAGATCGTTGAGTGGATATTCCACCGCTACGGCCTCCGGATTACCCTGCTGCACCAAACGGCGCTCATACTCTTGTGGATCGAGCAGGCCGTGTTTCTCAAGGAATTTACGTGCGGTCATGGGGTAGGAAAGCGGCAGATTGGCTCGCTGCATGGTGATCGGGCGATAGAAATTGGCGTCGGCCCAGATATAAATCAGGTGCGAGGCAAAAAAGGCGCTGATGAACAGCACGGCCAACGGCTTGCCAAAGTGTTGGCGGTTCAGGCTGCGAAGCTTTTGCCAGCTCCAGGTGCCAAACAACATCTCCACCAGGAAGATAACGGGCACGCAGATGAACATCAGTTGCCAGTCGCGCGCCAGCTCGCTTTGATCCGGGTTGACCACCAGTTCCCACACCACCGGGTTAAGGTGAAGGTGGAAATGCGTGAACACTTCGCTGTCTACCAGCAACAGCGTTAGCCCGGTCGTGGCCAGCACGGCGGAAATAAGCCGCAGTAGCCGCTGTGACATCACCACAAAGGTCAGCGGGAATATCACCAACAGATAGCCGGCGAAAACGATAAAGCTGAAATGCCCCAGCAAGCTGACCAGGGCATAAACCCGGCCCAACAGGGAAGAGGGCCAGTCGGTGACAAACAGGTAGCGGCTACCCAACCCGAGGGCGAGCAGAATATTGAATAAGGCGAACCAGTGCCCCCAGCTAATCATCTGGGAGACTTTTTCACGATAACGCTGACGGTTTGTCACCATAAGTAATTATTAATGCGCTTTGTCTTCACGAATAGAAGCTTGCAGAGCTTCTGCAAACGATCTTGCCAACGTCTTCCGCTGCGCGGGAGCAACGCTGGTGTTGATCAGATTAGTTACCATGTTGCCCAGCACCATCAGAGAAAGATCGGTGGGAGTATGGTGTTTTTCCAGAACATTGACCAGCTCAGAGAGCAGTTGTTCAACGTGTTCGTCACTGTAACGGGATGATTGTGGCATAAAAATTGCGCTCAAAGCCTGACAAAGTCCCATATCTTACCGTATAGAGCCGTGATTTTCCGCTCTTTTATAGCGTGGCAGCCGTTAAGGTAACGATCGTTTGCCGATCCCGCTTTACAGTTGCAGGGCGAAGCCTTCAGTGCTTGAATACGCGCTCAAAGAACAGGAGGATTTATCATGAGTCTGGATATCGACCAGATCGCTCTGCACCAGTTGGTAAAACGCGACGAACAAACGCTGGACGTGGTGCTGCGCGACTCTCTTCTTCCCACCAATGCGGCGGTGGAAGAGATGATGGAGGAACTGCATCGCGTCTACAGTGCCAAGAGCAAGGCTTATGGCCTGTTCAATGAAGGCAGTGAGCTGGCGGATGCGCTGCGCACCTGCCGCAAGGACGATAAGGATTTTCTGGCTTTCAGTCGCGCGGCAACCGGCCGTCTGCGCGATGAGCTGGGCAAGTACCCGTTTGCCGAAGGCGGCGTGGTGCTGTTCGGCCAGTACCGCTACCTGTCGACAGAGTACTTGCTGATTGCGGTGCTCAACAGCCGCAACAGTTCACGCGTTAACGAAGAGCTGGATATCAATACCACCCATTATCTGGACATCAACCACGCCGATATCGTGGCGCGCATCGATCTGACCGAGTGGGAAACCAACCCGGAATCCACCCGTTACCTGACCTTCCTGAAAGGGCGGGTGGGCCGCAAGGTGTCCGATTTCTTTATGGATTTCCTGGCGGCGGCCGAAGGGCTGGACACCAAAGCGCAGAACCGGGGCTTGCTGCAGGCGGTTGACGACTATTGCGCCGACGCCCAGTTGGATAAAAATGAGCGCCAGTCGGTGCGCCAGCAGGTTTACAGCTATTGCAACGAACAGTTGCAGGCCGGCGAGGAAATCGAGCTGCAGGAACTGTCGAAAGAGATCGCGCCGGTGGGCGAGAAAGATTTCCTGCAATTCTCCAGCGAACAGGGCTATCAACTGGAAGACAGCTTCCCGGCCGATCGTGGCACTCTGCGCCAGTTGACCAAGTTCGCCGGCAGCGGCGGCGGCATCAGCATGAACTTTGACGCCATGCTGTTGGGAGAACGGGTGTTCTGGGATGCGGCAACGGATACGCTGACGATTAAGGGCACGCCGCCGAACCTGCGCGATCAGCTGCAACGCCGGTTAAACGGCGGCAACAAGTAACGTTTGCCGAATCGCAGACAATAAAAAACGCCGCAATTGCGGCGTTTTCTACTTCGGCGTCCCGAAAGGGTCGAATTCGTTGCGATTAAACGCGACGGAAGTCGATGTGAGCCAGTTTCGGCTTGAACGGGTGACGCTGTACAGCCTGAACTTTAACTTTGGTTTCTTTACCGTCGATAACCAGAGTTACTGCTTCGCTGTAGAATTCTGGTTTAACTTCCATGTTCTTTACAGAATCATGGTCCAGTTCGATGGAAACTGGAGCTTCTTCGCCACCGTAAACGATAGCTGGGAATTTGTTGGCAACACGCAGGCGGCGGCTCGCACCCTTACCCTGGTCTTTACGTACTTCTACATTGATAGTGAACATTGTTTTTTCTCTTAAAAGAAAATTTACCCTGTTAAGGCGACCCAGTAACAGGTTCGATAAACCACTTTAGCACCGGGCGAACCCAGCTAAAGCGGGCGGCATTTTAACGGAAAGCCGTCGGCAGGGCAATGGAAACCTCCCGAATCTGCGCGATGCGGGCATCAATACAGCTCGTTGGCCCGGCGGAAGCGTCCTTGATAATCGAACACTTTTTCCCGTACCTGCCAGAATTGCCCACGTTTGCGCGCCACGACAAAATCCGGATGACGCAACAGTGTCTGTTGGGCCAGCACGTCGGCTGCGGTTTGCCAACTGAACGGTACCCCTGGCGCGCGTTGATGCGGGCGCAGAAACAGCATCTCGAAGGCTTTGCGCTGCGCCGGCGTTTGCAGGCGGAAACGCTCGCTGGTGCTGGTGCCGTCTTCATCGTAATAGGTGGCCTTCAGCCACTCGCCTTTTTCATCGCGCCCGCTTTGCAACTCCATACCGCCGCAGCGCAGAACCAATGCGTCCTTCAGTTTCAGCGCCTCTTTCAACATGTCGTCGGGATCGACCAGCACTTCCTGGCACTGGTGGCAGCGGCGCGCAGCAATGTCGTTTTCTGCGCCACAGTGCGGGCAACTCTTGAAACGAAAGCGGTAGTCGCACTGTTCGCGATGGCCATCATCGTCTTCCAGCCAGCCCTGGCAGCGACGGCCGTAATGCTCGATGATGTCGCCATTTTCGGTGCATTTTCCCCAGAACAGGTTGGCGAAGCCGCAGCCGGGGCAAAATACCTGCACCGGCTGGCTGTCGCTGTGCGGTTTGCTGACGCCGACCTCCGGTGTAAACAGGTCATGCGGGTTACCGGCGTAATCGAGGATCAGGCAATCCTCTTTGCCGGGAGCCAGCCGCAGCCCGCGGCCGACGATTTGCTGATAAAGGCTGACGGATTCGGTGGGGCGCAAAATGGCGATCAGATCGACATGCGGCGCGTCAAAGCCGGTGGTCAACACCGCCACGTTGACCAGATAGCGCAGCCGTTGTTGTTTGAACGCCTCAATCAACGCATCCCGCTCGGCGGCCGGCGTTTCGGCGCTGACCAGCGCGGCCTCACCGGCCGGCAGCAGGCCGTGGATCTCACGAGCATGCTCAACGGTGGAGGCGAAAATCATCACCCCTTTGCGCGTTTCGGCATATTCGACGATCTGGCTGATGATGTGCGGCGTGATGCGATTTTGCTGTTTCAGCTCGCGGTTGAGGTCTACCTCACTGAACAGGCCGTTGCTTCTGGCCTCCAGGCGGCTGAAATCGTACTGCACAATCGGCATGTCGAGCCGTTCCGGCGGCACCAGATAACCGTTCTTGATCATGTAGCGCAGCGGCAGTTCATAAATGCAGTCGCGAAACAGGCTGCCGGCATCGCCGCGGGTAAAGCCGTGGTAGTGATACTGATAAATCCAGCCTTTACCCAGCCGGTAAGGCGTGGCGGTCAGCCCCAACAGCCGCAACTGCGGGTTGGATTTTTGCAGATGCTGAATAATTTGCTGGTACTGGCTGTCATCGTCGTCGCTGATGCGGTGGCACTCGTCGATAATCAGCAGGGAAAATGCGCCGTCGAACAACGACAGATTACGCGCCACGGACTGTACGCTGCCGAAAACCACTTTGCCGGCGCTGTCTTTTTGCTGCAGCCCGGCGGCAAAGATATCCGCCTCCAGCCCGTAGGCGCAATATTTGGCGTGGTTTTGCGCCACCAGCTCTTTCACGTGGGCCAGCACCAATACCCGGCCGCGTGCGCGCTTCGCCAGTTCGGCGATCACCAGACTTTTGCCTGCACCGGTCGGCAGCACAATCAGCGCCGGTTGAGAATGCTGGCGGAAATGTTTGATGGTGGCTTCGACCGCTTCCAGTTGGTAGGGGCGTAGAGTAAAGGCCATGAATTAACGCCGTTGGTTGAAATGGGCCGCCGGGAACATGTTTTGCAACATCTGAACCCACAGAAACAGTGACATTTTACTCCTCAGGCGGCTAAAAAATTTCTATTATTATGCCTTGTGAGCGCATGCGGTGCGAGAAGCGTGGAAATTACCTCTGTCAGGGGGCCGTTTCCGCCGCTATACTCGTGTGACAGTAATCGCTGTTCCCCCCTCTTCGAACCTGCCCTGTTGCACCTGGTGCAACGGTGGGTGTCATATTTTAGCAATACGATCAATGCGATCATAACAACGACAGGCAAAGCAGATTCAATGCGACTGGACAAGTTTTTATCTCAGCAGTTAGGTGTTAGCCGCGCGCTGGTAGCGCGTGAACTTCGGGCAAAACGCGTCACCGTGGACGGTGACGTGGTGAAGAGCGGGGCTGTCAAACTGACCCCGGAGCAGGAGGTGGCGTTTGACGGCAACCCGCTGCAACAGCTGAGCGGCCCACGCTATTTCATGCTCAACAAGCCTCAGGGGTACGTTTGCTCTACGGACGATCCCGATCACCCGACGGTGCTGTATTTCCTCGATGAGCCGGTCGCTTATAAACTGCATGCCGCCGGTCGGCTGGATATCGACACCACTGGCCTGGTGCTGATGACTGACGACGGGCAGTGGTCGCATCGCGTCACCTCACCGAAACATCATTGTGAGAAAACCTATCTGGTCACGCTGGAGCATCCGCTGGCGGAAGATACCGCACAGCAGTTTGCCGAAGGCGTGCAGTTGCATAATGAAAAAGATCTGACCCGTCCGGCGCAACTGGAAAAAATTGAAGACACTCTGGTGCGTTTGACCATCAGCGAAGGGCGCTATCACCAGGTGAAACGCATGTTCGCTGCGGTTGGCAACCGGGTTGTCGAACTGCACCGCGAGCGGATTGGCGCCATCGTGATGGATGAGGATTTGGCTCCGGGCGAATACCGCCCGCTGACTGAAGAAGAAATCGCCAGCGTGGGCGCACCACATTTGCAGGACTAACGGCTGCGGCTGATTAAGGAGTCGTTGAACGTGCAACAGAACCGGTCATCTCACCTCGGTTTGATTTTTATTCTGGGCCTGCTTTCCATGCTGATGCCACTGGCCATCGACATGTATCTGCCCAGTATGCCGGTGATAGCCAGGCAGTTCGGCGTCGAGTCGGGCAGCGTGCAGATGACGCTCAGCGCCTATATGCTCGGTTTTGCCCTGGGGCAGCTGTTCTATGGGCCGATGTCGGACAGCATAGGGCGCAAGCCGGTGATCCTGTGGGGGACGCTGATCTTCGCCATTGCCGGCGGCGCTTGCGCCATGGCGCAGTCGATCGAGCAGTTGATCAACCTGCGTTTCCTGCACGGTCTGTCGGCGGCGGCGGCCAGCGTGGTGATTAATGCCCTGATGCGCGATATGTTCACCAAGGACGAATTTTCGCGAATGATGTCGTTTGTCATCCTGGTAATGACCATTGCGCCCTTGCTGGCGCCGATGATCGGTGGTGCGCTGCTGCTGTGGTTCAGCTGGCATGCGATTTTCTGGACCATGGGGGCAGCGGCGCTGATCGGTTCGCTGCTGGTGGCGTTCTTTATTAAAGAAACGCTGCCGAAAGAGCGGCGGCAGAAATTCCATCTGCGCACCACGTTGGGCAATTTCGCTTCGCTGTTCCGCCACAAGCGCGTGCTGAGTTATATGTTGGCCAGCGCCTTCTCGTTCGCCGGCATGTTCTCGTTCCTCAGCGCCGGGCCGTTCGTGTATATCGAATTGAATAACGTCTCGCCGCAGCATTTTGGTTACTACTTTGCGCTGAATATCGTGTTTTTGTTCCTGACGACTTTGGTCAATAGCCGCAATGTACGGCGGCGGGGGGCGATCAACATGTTCCGCCTGGGGCTGCTGGTTCAGTTGGCGATGGGGCTGTGGTTGCTGGCGGTGAGCGCCATCGGCCTGGGCTTCTGGGCGCTGGTGCTCGGTGTGGCGGTCTATCTGGGCTGCATCGCCATGATTTCGTCCAACGCCATGGCGGTGATCCTGGATGATTTCCCGCATATGGCGGGTACGGCGTCCTCGTTGGCCGGTACGCTGCGTTTCAGCATCGGCGCTCTGGTCGGGGCGGTACTGTCGATGGCGCCAGGCAAGAGCGCCTGGCCGATGGTCTCTTCCATGGCGCTGTGCAGTATCGTAGCGGTGCTGTTCTATTTGTATGCCAGCCGTCCACGCAGCAACCTTGCCTGATCCTTCCGCGATTTATCTCTGAATAACCAAGGCCGGCTTAGTGCTGAGCCTGGGTTATTCCATTCTTTTCAGCGCACTCTCATCAATCCCGTTGGCAATGCAGATTTTGTTGCTAAATATAATCACGCTAATTAAATGCTTGGCGTGCAATCTGTGTGCTTTTTGTTAAAAAAAGCGCAGGTTGAGAAACGATAATTACAGAGGTTCCGCACGGTATCTTTGCCGGGATGGGGTGTTTGATTTTTGTTTTGTCTATTTAAAATCAATGGATTAAATCGATTTCTTACCTTGAAGGGCGAAGTTAAATGTTTCTGCAATGTAAAATTATAAAGAGTGAAAAGTAACCGCATTGCAAGAAAAAAGAGTTGAGATCGTGGCGGGAAAGGGTTACATATAACGCAAAAATGCGAGCTGAGTCGCAAAATGCCGTGAAATGACACCGTGCGGCGCACCAAAACAGCACGATATCAGCAAGCGCAGGGTACGGTTAATGAGTTGTGACATATTTTACATTTAAATAACATATGCGCTCAGCAGAGTCGGTTCTCAACGGCTATAACTTAGTTACCCTGTCAGGTAAAAACTGTTTCACTTTTCAAACTAGGGATTTCATGTGGATAGTATCCAACTTTCGGTAGTGCATCGCTTGCCGCAAAGTTATCGTTGGCTATCAGGTTTTACCGGCGTCAAGGTTGAACCGATTCCGCTTAGCGGGATAGACGAGGATAACAACCTGATTGGCCTGAAACTGCTCAGCCATGAAGGGGCGGACGCCTGGCAGGTGATGCAACAGCTCAAGCTGTCTTTGCAGGAGATTCAGGTCGATTGCGCCATCGTGGAGTGGGAAGGGGAAGCTTGCCTGTTTGTGCACCGCAGCGATGAAAGCGCTACCTTATGCCGGTTAAAAAACGTTGGCGCCGCCATCGCCGAGCCACTGAGCGCGCAATATCCTTTCTGACCCCCGCCGCTAATCGGCCAACTGCAACAACTGCTGCGTATAAGCGGCGGCAGGCGAGTTAAAGATCGTCTGGCAGTCGCCCTGTTCGACCACTTCTCCCTGGCGCAATACGATCACCTGATGACACAGTGAGCGTACTACCTGCAAATCATGGCTGATGAACAGATATGCCAGCCGATGGCGTTGTTGCAGAGATTTCAGCAACGTCAGGATTTGCGCCTGTACCGATTTGTCCAGCGATGAGGTCGGTTCATCCAGAATCAGCAATTGCGGCTGCAGAATCAGCGCCCGTGCGATAGCAATGCGCTGGCGCTGGCCACCGGAAAACTCGGTAGGGTAGCGGTGGCGCAGGGCGGGATCCAGCCCCACTTCTTGCAAGGCTTCCATCACCTTTTGTTCACGCTGTTCGGCGCTCAATTTCTGATGTACCTCCAGCCCCTCGGCGATAATTTGCAACACGCTCAGTCGCGGGTTCAGCGCGGAGTAGGGATCCTGAAACACGATCTGTATCTGGCTGCGGTACGGCAGCATCTGTTTCAGGCTGAACTGGTGCAGCGGTTGGCCGTTAAACCAGATAGCGCCGCTGGCGCTCAACAGACGCAGCAGCGCCAGCCCGGTGGTGCTTTTACCCGACCCCGACTCCCCCACCAATCCAACGCTTTCCCCGGCCTTCAGCTCAAAACTCAGTCCTTTCAACGCGTAATGGTGGTCAACCGTGCGGCGCAACAAGCCGCGCTTGATCGGGAAACTGACCTGCAAGTTTTCCACTTTCAGCAGCGGGGCGGCGTCCGCCGGCAACGGCAGAGGATCGCCGACATTTTCCGCTGCCAGCAGTTGCTGGGTATAGGGATGCTGCGGCTGGCTGAACAGGCCCGCCCGGCTGTTCTGCTCTACGCATTGGCCGTTGCGCATCACCGCCACATTGTCCGCCAGGCGGCGAACGATATTCAGGTTATGAGTGATAAACAGCAGTCCCATCCCCATTTCTTGCTTCAGCTCTTTCAGCAGCAGCAGGATCTGCGCCTGAATGGTCACATCGAGCGCAGTGGTCGGTTCGTCGGCAATCAGCAGTTTTGGCTGGGTCAATACCGCCATGGCGATCATGACCCGCTGGCGTTCGCCGCCGGAGAGCTGATGCGGATAGTCTTTCAACCGGCCTTTGGCGTTGCGAATACCGACGCGATCCAGACACTGAATAATCTCCCCGCGCGCTACGTCGCGCCGCATGCCACGGTGCAAAGCCAACACTTCCGCCAGTTGTTTCTCAATGGTGTGCAATGGGTTGAGTGACACCATAGGCTCTTGAAAAATCATCGAAATCTGGTTGCCGCGCACTTTGCGCAGCTCGGCTTCCGGCGCATGCAGCAACGAGCTGCCATTGAACAGGATATCCCCCCCGGTATAGACCACCGGCGGCGAAGGCAACAGCCGCAGCACCGACAGTGCGGTCACGCTTTTGCCCGAGCCGGACTCACCCACCAAGGCCAACGTTTCCGCTTTTTCTATTTGCAACGACAAGCCGTTGACCACCTGATTCAACTGCTCTCCCTGACGGAAAGCGACGCTGAGATCCTGAATTGAAAGCAGTGGAGTACTAGCCATATCAATGCGCCTTGCTGGGGTCAAAGGCGTCGCGTATGGCTTCGCCGATAAAAATGAGTAAAGACAGCAACACCGCCAACACCAGGAACGCAGTGATGCCGAGCCATGGCGCTTGCAGGTTGTTTTTGCCCTGCAGCAACAGTTCACCGAGCGACGGAGAGCCGATCGGCAGGCCAAAGCCCAGGAAATCGAGAGAGGTCAGCGTGGTGATGGAACCGCAGAGGATAAACGGCAAGAAGGTCAGCATCGCCACCATCGCATTGGGCAGCATATGTCGGTACATAATGACCCGATCCGGCACCCCCATAGCGCGTGCGGCGCGGATGTAATCATAGTTGCGGGTGCGCAGGAACTCGGCGCGCACCACGCCTACCAGGCTCATCCAGCCAAACAGAATGGTGATACCGAGCAGCCACCAGAAATTGGGTTGTACGATACTCGACAGCAAAATGATCAAAAACAGCGTCGGCATGCCCGACCACACCTCGATAAAGCGTTGTCCCCACAGGTCAAAACGCCCGCCGTAATAGCCTTGCATCGCGCCGACGCAAACGCCGATCACACTGGAAAACAGCGTCAGCGCCAACCCGAACAGCATCGAAATGCGAAAGCCGTACAGCACGCGGGCCAGCACGTCGCTGCCGTTGCCGTCGGTACCCAGCAGGTTATGGCGCGAAGGGGCAGAGGGGAAGGGCACTTCCGTGGCGAAGTTGATGGTGTCGTAACTGAAGCGAATCGGTGGCCAAACCGCCCAGCCGTGGCGGTCGATCTGCTGTTTTACGAAAGGATCCTGGTAATCGGTGGCGGTATTCAGCTCACCGCCAAAGGTGGTCTCGCTGTAATTGATCATGAACGGCAGGTACAGGCGGCCTTCGTAGCGCACCAGCAGCGGCCGGTCGTTGGCGATCAGGTTGGCGGCCAGGCTGAGGATAAACAACACCAGGAAAACCCACAGTGACCAGTAACCGCGGCGATTACTGCGAAAACGCGCCCAGCGCGCCTGGTTGATCGGGCTTAAGCGGCTCATTGGCGGGCCTCGAAATCAATGCGCGGATCGACCAGGGTATAGGTGATATCGCTGAGGATATTCAACAGCAGGCCAATCAGGGTAAAAATATACAGCGTGCCGAACATCACCGGATAGTCGCGCTGCAGAGTGGCATCATACCCCAGCAGCCCCAGCCCGTTGAGCGAGAACATCACTTCAATCAGCAATGAACCGGTGAAAAACATGCTGACGAACGTTGCCGGGAAGCCGGCGATCACCAGCAGCATGGCATTGCGAAATACGTGACGATAAAGGATTTTGTTCTCGTCTAACCCCTTGGCGCGCGCGGTGACTACATACTGTTTGCGGATCTCGTCAAGGAACGAGTTCTTGGTCAGCATGGTCAGGGTGGCGAAACCGCCAATGACCGTCGCCAGCACCGGCAGGGTGATGTGCCACAGATAATCGGTAATTTTGCTGTACCACGACAGGCTATCGAAGTTGCTGGATACCAAGCCGCGCAACGGGAACCAATCCAGGTAACTGCCGCCGGCGAACAGCACGATCATCAAAATGGCGAACAGGAAGGCCGGAATGGCGTAGCCGATGATAATCAGCGTGCTGCTCCAGATATCGAAAGCGCTGCCGTTATGCACCGCCTTGCGGATACCGAGCGGGATCGACACCAGATAGATAATCAGCGTGCTCCACAGGCCCAGGGTGATGGAAACCGGCAGGCTATGGCCCACCAGTTGCATCACCGACGCGCCGCGGAACAGGCTGTCGCCAAAGTCGAGACGCATATAATTCCACAGCATGGTGAAATAGCGCTCATGCAGCGGTTTGTCGAAGCCATAGCGTTTGGTGATTTCGGCAATCACTTCCGGATCCAGCCCGCGCGAACCCCGGTACTGGCTATCCGTGGCGCTGCCGACGCCGATCCGCGCGTGCCCCAGGCCTTCACCTGCGCCACCGCCGCCGAACCCGCTGCTCTGGCCCATCTCGATGTTGGCAATGGCCTGATCGACCGGGCCGCCGGGCGCGATCTGCACGATGAAAAAGTTAATGGTGATGATCGCCCACAGGGTGGGGATAATCAGCAACAGTCTGCGAATCAGATAAGCCGCCATCGCCGACCCCTTATTGTTGTTGGGCCGGCAAACGCGCCGCCTTGTTGACGTCAAACCACCAGTTGTCGAAGCCAATCACGTAAGCAGGACGGATCGCCGGCGTGGAGAACTTGTCCCAGTAGGCATAGCGGTCGTGATTGGAATACCACATCGGCAGCATGAACCTGTTCCAGGTCAGCACCCGATCCAGCGCGCGGCCCAGCGGCAGCAGGGCTTTTTCGTCGCCCTGGTGTCGCAGGATGTTGCGCACCAGGCTATCGACCGCCGGATCGGTGACGCGGGCAGTATTCCAGCTGGAATTGATGTATTCGGAGTCCCAGTTCGTCTGGAGCGAAGAACTCGGGAACGGCATCGCCAGATAGACCGTCGGCATCATGTCGAAATCGCCGTCACGCATGCGTTTGGTGAATTGAGTGACGTCAATTTCACGGATCTGCATCTCGATCCCCAACCGCTTGAGGTTGTGCTGGAACGGCAAGACGTACTGGAAGTTGCTGCCGCTCAGTAACATCAGCTCGAAGGTAAAGGGCTTGCCGGTTTTACTGTTCACCAACTGCTGGTTTTTCACTTCCCAACCGGCCTGCTTGAGCAACTGGGTGGCTTTCAGCAGGTTCTGGCGATCGTTGCCGCTGCCGTCAGAGGTTGGCGGCTGGTAGATGCTGGTGAACACCTCCGGCGGTACCTTGTCCTTCAGCGGTGCCAGCAGCGCCAGTTCGGCAGCATCCGGATAGCCGCTGGCGGCGTAGGGGGTATTCTGGAAATAGCTGTTGGTACGTTGATAAGCGTTGTAATACAGCGCCTTGTTCATCCAGTCGAAATCGAAGGCCAGCGTGATCGCCTCGCGCACGCGCCGATCGGCAAACAGGGGGCGTTTCATATTGAACGCCATCCAGCGGGTATTTTGCGCCGACTGGTTGGTTTCATCCTGTTTGACTATGTAGTTGCGGGCGAAGTTGCCGCCCTGATATTGGGTGGCCCAGCTTTTGGGCGAACCCTCAATGCGGAAGTCGTAGGCACCGGCCTTGAAGGCCTCCAGCGCCACTTTGTCATCAAGATAGTAGTCGTAGCGGATGCTGTCGAAGTTGAAGCGGCCGCGATTGACCGGCAGGTTGGCCGCCCAGTAGTCGCGTACCCGTTGATAGGTAATGTATTGGCCGAGGCGGTAACTGCCGACCTTATACGGGCCGCTGCCAAGCGGCGGCGCTGCCAGCGGCTCGTTCAGCTTATGATCTTTCCAGAAACTCTCCGGCAGCACCGGCAGCCCAAACAGCCCAAGCAGCTTGTCTTTATCCGGCTGCGGGAATTCGATGCGCACCGTCAGGCGGGAGATGGCCTTTACCGTAATGCCTTTGTACGCCACGCGAAACTGCGGCACACCTTCGGTCATAAACTTGTTAAAGGTGAAGGCGACGTCGGCGGCGGTGATAGGGCTGCCATCGTGGAAGCGGGCGCGGGCGTTAATGTCCAACTCCACCCAGTGCATATCGGCCGGGAAGCGGGCGGACTCGGCAATTAGCGGGTAATAACTGCCTATTTCGTCGTCCGAGGTGGTGAACAGCGAGTCATACAGTGCGTCGGTGCGTTCGCCGGGTACGCCGCGCGAGGCGTAACGGTTAAAGTTATCGTAGGTGCCGATCGCCGCCATCCGCACGTCGCCGCCTTTCGGTGCGGCTGGATTGACGTAGTCGTAATGGCTGAAGTCGGTGGCGTATTTCGGCTCACCGAGAAGGGCGAAAGCGTAACTTTCATTGAGGGTTTCGGCCTGCAGGCCAAAACTCAGTGCTGAGAGCACCAGGGCAGCAAAAACGCGCACGGACATCTTGACGGTAAGCTCCTGCTGATAAGTCGGTTAAGTCTGCGGCCAGCATAACATTCACTGCCGCGCCGCAGGGTGAAGTAATGTAAAGATCAGGCTTTTTGCGCCTGATAATCAACGACCTGCTGGCTAGTGCAGAATGTTACGAAGTTGTCGATGCTCAACGGCTTGCTGAAATAATACCCCTGCATAAAGTTAACGTCCCGTTCCTGCAGGAAGTGCAATTGTTCGGCGGTTTCCACGCCTTCCGCCACGGTTTGCATTTTCAGCTTTTTAGCCAGTGAGATCACCGCATCCAGCACCGGTGCGGTGACCGTATCCTGACCGATGGTGTTGACGAAACCACGGTCTATTTTCAGATAGTCCATGGTAAAGCGTTCCAGATAAATCAGCGCGCTGTGGCCGGTGCCGAAATCGTCGATGGCGATTTCAATGCCTTGCTGGTGCAGCCAGTCAAACTCCGCCAGCGCGTTGGCTTCCTCTACCATGCCGCGCTCGGTTATCTCGAATACCGGCGTAAAGTAGTCGCTGGGCAGTTGCGCCAGCAGTTCGTACACGTCCTGATGGAAGGAGGGGGCGCTCAGATGGGAAGGGGAGATGTTCAGACCCAGTTTGGCGCCTTTTGGCAACACCGTCGCCAGGCGTGGCACGTCTTCGGCGATCAGGCGGAACAGATGGCGCGTCAGCGGCACAATCAGCCCTTCGCTTTCGGCGTAGGGGATAAACAGGTCCGGCGGGATACGCCCTTCAATCGGATGCTGCCAGCGGATCAGCGCCTCCAGTCCGGCGACGGCGCCTTTGCGGGTATGGAACACCGGCTGGTATTCGATAAAGAATTCATTGCGCTTGATGCCGCGCATCAACGCACGCTCCGGGCTTTGGCGCAGCAGCAGCATGTAGTAGCACAGGACGCCGATCATCAATGACAACACCAGGCTGCCCAACAGGGTCAGGCGGATATCATTGGGCGTCAGCGTTTCGTTATAAAACAGAATCGTCATCGGCGTGCCTGGGATGGCTAAGCGATCGGCCTGATCGTTCGGCAACTGGCCCACCGGCATCAGGTTCGGGCTGAAGGTGGTCAGGGCGCGATCGCCCAGAATAATGGCAATGCCGGGTGTGCGTGCGTCACGCGAAGCGAACAGCAGGTAGGGCATCAGGTTGATATCCAGGGTCGCCAACACGCCGGTGTTTTCCTCTCCGGGATGACGCAACCAGACGGCTACTGCGGGTTTTCCCGGCACAAGAGGGGTGCCTTGCTGCAGTTTGAGATCCCGCGTCTGGCGCGGATCGATTTCCGGATAAATATTTTTCAGTGCCAGCATCATGCTGCCGGTAGCCGAGGAGCAATAGGCAAAACCGTTTTTCACCAGCAAGAAGCTCCGCACGCCGGAATTAAACGCCGCCTGATAGGTAATATCCGGCTGGCTGGACGCGCAGGAGCGTTCCGTCAACGGCATCAATTGCAGCATGATTTCCGTCAGACTATCCAGATTTTCGAGGGTGAATTTCTGTGTACGTTGTTCTACCGTGCGTTGATATTGTGTGCGCTGGTGATTAATCAGGAGGAGTGTGATGCCCGTAAACAGGATAAAAAATACCAGAGCGACAATGCTGCTTTTAGCCAGGCTGCGTCGTCTGTGCGAAACATGGCGTGCAAATGCCCTTTTCAAGCCCATAAACCTTTGCCCCCTGAGCACGGCGTATCATTCTGTTTTTGTTATCAAGTGATCGCTTAATATATCCCAATGGTGGTGGTGCAGTCATTATTCATCGTTATTTACGCAGGGTAATCCGCTAACAAACGCTTAATTGTATTTGATGATGATAGGTGAGTTTTTTATCAGCGTAACGTTACGGATAAAAAAAAACGCTGCCCGGGGGCAGCGTTTTATTGCTCGTTTGGTATTCAGGACAATCAGGTATTTTGCGCCGTCAGCTGCTGGTCAGCACTCTGCGGGCTTCACGATAACGTTTATTCCAGTAGTTATCGTTCAGATTCGAAATCATCACGCCGCTGCTGGTAGAGGCATGAACGAATTGATCGTTACCTAAATAAATGCCGACGTGGCGCCCGGTAGAGCCGGCGCGGAACAGCACCAGATCGCCAGGACGCAGTTTGGTACGTACGATTTTCTTGCCGAGGTCTTCCTGTTCATAGGTAGAACGCGGTAAATCCATACCAAACTGTTCGCGGAAGGTGCGCTGTACAAACGCCGAGCAATCAATGCCGCGTTTGGTTTCGCCGCCTAAACGGTAGCGAACGCCTTTCCAGTCTGCATACTGATCCATAATTTTTGACTTAACGTCAACGTTACGGACCATTGCTTCGAATTCATCCTGAGAGGCTTGCAGTAAAAGACCGTTTTTGTCATTAACTGCATGCATCTCAGTTTGTGCGTTATTCAAGTTCGAAGTGTGAGTCGAGCTGCACGCGGAGAGCATTACCGCTGCGGCAATTGCAGGTACTACCCGCAAAAAATATCTCAGAAACGGTTGAGATTTGACCATTGTTGTTGTTTTCCCTTGAAGTCCTTAACGACGAAAGTCGCTACCTGAAAATGCCAAACGAAACGAGCCTAATCTGCACCTGCTGCCCCGACAATCGCTTACCGCTCAAAACGTGGCGGAACGCACATTTTTCACGGATTTAATGCTGAAACGAGGTAAACCAGGCACAAACGCATCCGAGATTACCGCAACGAATCAGGGATTGCGAGCCTTTTCCTGTCCTTTTTTATATGAATTTGTGATGTAACATAATGTAAAACTTCATATAAAAAACGCCGATTGCCCGTTGTGTTGGTTTTACGTGAAATCAGGTGGCGAAAGCGTTAACGCGCTGATGTGGAAATAGACAAAAGGCGGCGCGGAAATAATCAGGAGGCGGCGAGCCTCCTGCGGGTCATAGCGATTTGTTATGACTGGGTGGGGCGGTGCTTGCCGGGCAGCATGAGGTTCAACCCGTTAATCAGCTTGTCGCTGAGTGGGGTCATCAGGCACCAACTGACGCCCACCAACACCACGGACAGTGAGCCGACGGCGATATCGGTGAACCAGTGTGCGCCGATCATCACGCGCGGCAGTGAGAAAACCAGCGTGATCAGCAGCGCCACGGCAAAAGCGCGGCGGTTAAAATAGCGCAGCATAAAACAGGTAAAAATCATCAGCATCATGCCGTGGTCGCCGGGGAAGCTGTCGCTGGAGGCGTCTTTGGTGGGAATGCCGGTCAGCATACTGACGCGGTTGATATTCTCGAAGCTGAGCGACGGGCTGGGGTGTTTTACCGGCAACAGGTGCCCAAGCTGGTTCAGCACTACGGCGGTGAGCAACATGACAACGCCGGTGACCAATAAACGACGGCGGCCGACGGCATCCTGCTTGAGATAAAAATACAGGTACAGCAGCCCCATGGCGATCAGGGAAATCACGTCGAAAGCGCGATTATTGGTGATGGCCACCAGGTGCAGAAAGCCGGGATCGGTCGCCAGATGGCGGTTGAAGAAAAAGAAAATCGCTGAGTCCAGAGTAAACCAGTAACCGTGGTTAGTCGGCAGGAACCAGGACAGAAACAGCGCAATGCCCAGTAAATTGAAGAAAATGATGAAGGGTAAATTGCGGCGTGTCATGACATAACCTGTTGTAAGTCTAAAAATAAAATGATGTTAACGGTAAAGATTCTAACTTAAACGAATGTTAAACAATTGGGATTGCAGGGCGTTCCAGTCAGCATTGTCGCTGTGGATCAGTTCAATGCGGCTGTCCAGCGGTGCGACAGGGCGCGTTTCGATATTGAGATCCTGTCCCTGGCGGTTAATCAACAACGTGCCTTCCGCAATGCGGACTACGCCTTTGGCGCGTTCGACCGGCGCCAGCCGCACCCACTCCATGATGCCAATGGTATCGAATACCGTGTCCGCATCAAAAATCCAGCCGCAGCTGGTAAACCCCTGGCCTTGATTGAGCGCCCGTCGCCAACGCGAGGTTTCCGGCAGCCGCAATGCGGCCAGGCCCTGAGTTTTGGCATGGCTATGATGATGCTGCGCATCCGGTAATTCTGTGCGATTCGTGCGAGGCAGGTTGAGCCAATCTACATTCGCCTGGCCTTGTTCTATGGGGTAAAGCGGCCGCTGGCGGGGATCTTGCGCCGCCCACTGTTGTAAGGCCAGCAGATCCTGCGGTTGATAGGTGTCGCTTTTACTGGCCAATATGATGTCGGCTGCTGCCAGTTGATCGCGAAAGTTTTCATTTTCTCGATAGCGCGGTTCGCTGAGTTGGCGAGCGTCCAACAGGCACAGCGTGGCCTGCAGATCGATCCAGCCGGCGTAGCTGTCCTGCGTCAGCAACGACAGGATTTGCTTCGGATGGCCCAGGCCGGTCGGCTCGATGAGCAACCGATCGGGCTTGCTTTGCTGCAACAGCATATTCAATCCAACCTGCATCGGCAGGCCGTTAACGCAGCACATGCATCCGCCGGGGATCTCCTTCAGCACTGCGCCGCTGTCCGCCAGCAACGCGCCGTCGATGCCAATTTCACCGAATTCATTCACCAGCACCGCCCAGCGTTCGTGTTCCGGCTTGTTGGCCAGCAGATGACGGATGGTGGTGGTTTTGCCGCTGCCGAGAAAACCGGTGATCAGGTTAGTTTTGGTCATTGATGATTCCTGATGTTGATAAAGTCCAGGGGGCGATAATTAAGCTGTGCCGCCTGGCTGTGTGTGAGTGTGTTTAACCTGCGCCAGGTCACAAATTCAATACGTTAAAATGCGTTATTTAGCCGGCTAAATCCACGCTTGGTGTTCGGAAAATTCCCAACAAAAACCCGGCATTAGACAAGGATGTTAGCGGTTAGTAGCTTGTTTTTACGTTATTAATGGCCGGAATATCCATCAAATTAACCCCCTTTCCTTGCGATTATTCCTAAGAAAGTCCTCTATGTTTAAATTGAGTTAACAAAAGTGAGGTTGCCATGAACATCTTTCGGTTAGTTTTGATCGCAGGAATGTTGTTTTCATGGATGGCGGCAGGCCATGCCGGAACCACTGGCGGGGTTATTCATTTTGTTGGTTCTGTCGTAGAAAGCCCCTGCTCGGTGGATATCGCCGGTTCAACGGCCAATACGCAATGTTACCGCAATGGGCAACACTATCAAGGGCAACAGACCCTGTCGCATTTCGATGTTTCACGCAAAGAGCTTCCACTGAATTTAGGTACGACGGAAATGCAGTGGGTGGATCAGCAGAAAAAACTGGCCGTCATGACCGTGGTTTATCGCTAAGCTATCAGGCCATGCCGGGTACAGTTTGCCCGGCATGGCTTTCATTTCCTTAGACAAGCTGAGTCGCAACCCACTCTTTCACCGTTTGGCGTGCCCCGCGATCGCGCAGCGACAGGTAAGCGCGGGTTACCGCCGCCACAAATTCCCCCTCGGCCGGCAGCTGTTCACCGAAAACGCTTTTCAACTCCAATAGCGCCTTAACCCGCTGTTCATCGTCCGGCGTAGCGGCCACCCTTTGCTGCAGTGCAGGCAGCAGCGGATCGCGGATGTCGATAGGTTGGCCGACGTCATCCACACCGCTGACATAGCGCATCCAGGCGGCGACGCCCAACGCCAGGCCGGCATAACTGCCGCCGTGCTGCAAATGCCAGCGGACCGAATCCAGCATGCGCTGCGGCAGTTTTTGCGTGCCGTCCATGGCGATTTGCCAGGTGCGGTGCTGCAGCGCTGGGTTGCTGTAGCGTTCGATCAGCTGTGCGGCGTAGGCGGCCAGATCGATGCCGCTGACGCTGAGAGTCGGCGCCTGTTCTGCCAGCATCAGGTGGTGGGCGGCGCGGCGATAATACTCGTCGGCCATGCAGTCGTTAATGTACTGATAGCCGCCCAGATAACCGAGATAAGCCAGAAACGAATGGCTGCCGTTCAGCATGCGCAGCTTCATCTGTTCAAACGGCAGCACATCGTCGACCAACTGCGCCCCGGCCAGCTCCCAGGCCGGACGACCGGCGACAAAATTATCTTCCACTACCCATTGAATGAAGGGTTCGCAAGCGATGGCGCACTCATCATGGACGCCGCCGAGCGCGGCGGCAATGTCAGCCAGCGTTTCCGGCGTGGCGGCCGGAACAATACGGTCGACCATGGTGCTGGGGAAGCTGACCTGCCGGGCTATCCACTCGGCCAGCATGCCGTCGCGCTCCTGTGCCAACCCGATTATTGCGTTACGCAGCACATGGCCGTTTTCCGGAATGTTATCGCAGGAGAGCAGGGTGAAGGCGGGCAGGCCGCGTTCAAGACGCAGACGCAGCGCCTCCACCAGAATACCGGGTACGGTGGCCGGCTGGCCGGGATTGGCCAGATCGGCACGGATCGCCTCGTGTTGCAGATCCAGTTTTCCACTGCCCGGCTCGATACAGTAGCCTTTTTCGGTAATGGTCATCGACACGATCGCCACCTGGGGCTCCGCCAGCTTTTCCAGCACGGCCTCGATCCCTTCCAGTTTGCGATGCACGCTTTCATTCACTGCGCCTATCACGATAGCCTGATTACCCGTCGCGCCTTTCTCCAGCACGCTGTACAGATGCTCTTGCAAGCGCAGGCTCTGGAACAATGGCACGCCGCCAGACAGGCTGATTTCGCAAATACCCCAGTCGCCGCCCTGGCGATTCAACACCCGGTCGGTAAGCAACGCCTGGTGGGCGCGGTGGAAAGCGCCAAATCCGATATGCACCATACGGCTTTGCAATGCGCTGCGATCGTAGCGCGGCTGCTGGACCACATCCGGCAGCGGCGAGTTGGCGATAGTCTTCATTCAAGGCTCCAAAGCTGAGTAAAAAGGTGCTGGCAGGTAGCTTTACAAAAGCTATCGGACCAGTTTTTCGGGCGGCATGCGAGGCTGTTTTCAGCCTTTACCGTACGGGCTCTCTGCCGCCAGTGTAAGGCTGTCTGCGCATCAATAAAATTGCTCAGTCCAAAATAAGCCAGATTCGTGAAGTGGATCAACCCAGCGCGATTTCTGTTTTGACAACCCGCCTCGACGGAGTAAGGTAAAAGATAAATGATATCTATCTCGTTTGGTATAACAAGATTGCCGGTTTGAGCGGTCTTGATCACCAACCGGCAACCTCCGGCGATTTTTACAAGGATACACAATGGAACAAACATGGCGTTGGTACGGGCCGAACGATCCTGTCTCTCTTGACGATGTGCGCCAGGCCGGTGCCACCGGCGTCGTCACCGCACTGCACCATATCCCGAATGGCGAAGTTTGGCCGATCGATGAGATCAAGGCGCGACAGGCGCTGTTGGCTGAGAAAGGGCTGGTGTGGTCGGTGGTGGAAAGCATTCCGGTGCATGAAGAGATCAAAACCCACAGCGGCAATTACCCGCGGCATATCGCCAATTACCAGCAGTCGCTGCGTAATCTGGCGGCCTGCGGTATCGATACCGTGTGCTACAACTTTATGCCGATTCTCGACTGGACACGCACCGATCTGGAGTACCTGCTGCCCGACGGTTCGAAAGCGTTGCGTTTCGATCACATCGCCTTCGCCGCTTTTGATCTGCATATCCTGCAGCGCGCCGGCGCAGACCAGGATTACACACCGGAAGAGCAGGCGCAGGCGGCCGCCCATTTCGCTGCCATGAGCGAAGCGGAGAAAAACACATTGACCGGCAATATCATAGCCGGGCTACCGGGCACCGAAGAGGGGTACACGCTAGATCAGTTCCGCGCCCGCCTTGCGGAGTACGATGCGATCGACAAGGCGCAATTGCGCGAAAATATGGCGGTGTTCCTGCGCGCCATTGTGCCGGTGGCGGAGGAAGTAGGTGTGCGTCTGGCGGTGCATCCGGACGATCCGCCGCGGCCGATCCTCGGCCTGCCGCGTATCGTGTCTACCATTGAGGATATGCAGTGGCTGAAGCAGACCGTCGATAGCCTCTATAACGGTTTCACCATGTGCACCGGGTCTTACGGCGTGCGTGCGGATAATGACCTGGTACGGATGATTAACACCTTCGGCGACCGTATCCATTTCACCCACCTGCGCGCCACCTGCCGCGAAGAGAATCCGAAGAGTTTCCATGAGGGGGCCCATCTGCAGGGCGACGTGGATATGGTTGCGGTGATCGAGGCGATCCTCAGCGAGGAGCAACGGCGTCATCAGGCGGGCGATCGTCGGCCGATCCCGATGCGTCCCGATCACGGGCACCAGATGCTGGATGATTTGAAGA